>Ga0193965_1000170_pt1 | contig 22808 bp, 17 predicted proteins | sample FB_8_MG_FD_140330 | JGI IMG/M metagenome (GOLD analysis project Ga0193965, IMG submission 140330) | Microbial mat bacterial communities from the Broadkill River, Lewes, Delaware, United States - FB_8_MG | ecosystem: Environmental > Aquatic > Freshwater > River > Microbial mats | place: USA... | reverse complement strand
CATAACTGCAAAAAACATAGCAAGTATCATTTTATGGTTAAAAGAGTTTTCTATAAATTGTTTTTTATCAATTATATTTAATCTTATTATTAATGTTGTAACTTTTGAGTTTGCTTTTAGATAATATGTTTTAGTTTCATTTGGTTTTAGTTCAATATTAAATCTAGGATTTATAGACTCTTTTGAGAAGTTTAATTGAAATAAACCATCTTTAAAACTATTATTGTTATCATAAAATTCAATATTTGTTGTAATTGGATTTCCATATTCTAGTATTTTTGATATTTTTTTATCTGTTATATTTTTTAATCTAAATCTAATCCATACTGTAAAATCTGGTGAGTATCCATAGCTTAATCTTTTTAAGTTATTGGACTTAAAAGATTTTGTTTTAATATCATTTATAGTTAAACTATTTGAGTTATCTATTAAAATATCACTTTTTGATAGTATCTCTTGATTTTTATCATTTAAAGATACCTTTATATACTCATTAGAATTACCAAATGAGTATATAAATATTATAAAAAATATAGTTTTTAATATACTCATATATATTTGATTTAAACTATAAAAGTAGACTCAATTAGTAGTTTATCTTCGCAATAGATTTTACCTACAAATTTATCTCCAATATTATAAGTATTAACACCTTTAGGAGTTCCTGACATAATAATATCACCATCTTCTAAGCTCATAAAAGAGTTGATTTCATCTATCATCTCATAAGGTTTATATATCATCAAGTCATAAGTTGCTAATTGAATAAGAGTATCATTTATAAATAGTTCAAGTTTAAGCTTTGTGATATCTCCATTAAATGGGATAAAATCACCAAATACTGCACTTCCATCAAAAGATTTTGCTCTCTCCCAAGGCAATCCTTTTTGTTTTAGTATTGATTGTACATCTGCTTTTGTTAAATCAAGACCAAATCCTATACCACTAATAGAATTAGATTCTATTAAAAAACATATTTCAGCTTCAAATCTTGTATTTGGTGTAAAATATTTCAAATCATTAGTAATAGCAGAGTTTGATTTATTAAAGACTACCATACTATCTGGAGTTTCATTACCTAACTCTTTTATATGCTCTACATAATTTCTACCTATACATACTACTTTTGATGGTGTTATATCTTTGTTGTTATATTTTATTTTATTCATTTATTTCCTTTTTTATTTAACTTGTTTTTACATATCTATCTTCAACTATAGACTCAAAAAGTTCCATACTATTTTTATCATCATCTTTTTCATTTTGTATAATTTTTTGTTTCTCTTCAGATTTTTCAAACTCTTTATCTATCATATTTTGACTTTTGTTTAAAACTAATCTATCTAAAAAACTTAATTTTTTATTAGATGTTAATTCATTTATTAATTTTTTATCTTCTTTGTCTTCGACATAACCATCTTTTAAATCTGATATCATACTTTCTATATCTTTTATTCTCTCTTCAAAAGTATTCTCACTTGTTTCTACAACTTTATCATCTTTTTTGTTAATAATCGCTTCACCATTTATTCTTTTCATTAATTGTGCAATTGCATTTTCAATAGCAGATAAAGTCTCTTCTATCGCTTTTCTCTCATCTGTTGTTTTGATACCATCTTTTATCTTTTCTTTAACTTTTGCCAAAAGTTCTTGTAGCATTTCAAGTTCAGATACAGTTAATCCTGTACTTATTAAAGATAAAAGGTCTTCAACCATTCTTGATATTTCTGATTGTTTATCTAAAAAATCATCAAAGCTAGTTGTACTATTTTCATTTGATGAGGTACTGTTTTTATTATTATTTGAATTTGTTGTTTGAGTATTATTATTTATTTCCATCTATTTCACCTTTTAAATATATTTTATACAAAATGATACCTAAAAAGTGTCACAAACTTGTCACAAAATTAATTTTTTAAGATATTTAAATAGAAATAAAGGGAATTTTATATATTTTTAGATTGTGTGATGGTGGAGTCGTGGAGAATTGAACTCCAGTCTTACAATAGGTCATATTTGCGTCTACATGTTTAGATAATATTGATTAAATTTCACTTACATACAGTTCAATATCCAAAACTATATATAAGCTAAGATTTTAAATTTTTCAATTTGTTCAAATCAATTCCAAATCGATAATCTATCTAAGGGGGGTGAGTCTTCGATAATCTATGCTTAGATAGAATCACATAGCGAAAACCTCCAAGGTCTCAAGCCGTTAGGCGAGTCCTGTTATTAAGCGGCTTTAGCCACCTCTGGAGAATAATTTGTATTATTTGCGTTTAAAAAATTTTGAACCTATTAAGGGTAGTCCGAGCCCACATGCAACAAATAATTACTACTCTAATCGATACCAAGTCGACCCCAATTGTAATAATTTTAAAAATAATTATATCATTAGATTTATTAAAATCATATTAAACTTATTCTTTTATAAAAAAAAATTAGATATAATAAAAAACAATAATAATTAATATAAGGAAATTAAATGAAAATAAAACAAAAGGCATTTATAGCTATTTCAGTTTTGGTAGTAGCTATTTTGGTTATGATATTTTTTTCAATGAGTGCTGTAAATAGTTTGAATACTTCAGCTCATAAGTTGGCAACTATTAGTCAAAAGATTGAAACTACAGGTGTTATTTTAAAAGGACATGAGGCTTATGTTGGGAAACTTAATAATGCATTAACTAATAATGTTAAGTTTAAAGGGGAACTTGACCATAGAAAGTGTTCATTTGGGAAATGGTATTACAATTTTGTAAATTCAGATGATTTTAAAAATAATCTTAATTCACAACTAAAATCAAGTTTTTCAAATATGGAGCAAGTTCATAAAGAATTACATCAAATTGCTATAAACTATAATAAAAATTATATACACTTTGATAGAGAATTAAAATCTATTATTCTTCAAAAAGAGGTGGACCATATGAATTGGTCTAGAAAATTATCTTCATCTATTGTTAGTGAGAAAGTAGTTAAAATACAAACAGACCCTACAAAATGTAAATTTGGAAAGTGGTATAAATCTTATTTAAATAGTTCAAAATATTTTAACCTTGATAGTGACTTAAAAGCATTATTAAAATCTTTAGATGAACCACACACAAAACTTCATTATAGTGCAAATAATATTATTGAACTTGAGAAACAAGGAAAATATGATGAAGCTATGATTTATTTTAGAAATAATACAATGCAGTATTTAGAAGAGATAAAGCAGACTATGACAGATATAGTATCTAAATTAGATAAATATGAACAACATAATAAACCTATTGAAAATGAGGTATTACACCAATCTAGAGAAAAGTTAAATATAGTTGTAGGTACATTAAATAGTTATTTAAAACTAATTCATGAAAAAAAGAATAATATAATTAGTAGCTCAGAAGATTTAGTAGAGGCTATTAATATAAAGCTTATTGTGGGTTCTATATTAGTAGTATTCGCATTATTTGCAACATTTATATTAATAAGATATATATTAATCTCTTTAGATACTCTTTATAGTGCTGTTAATAATCTTAATAGAATAAAAAATAGTAGTTCAAGAATTGATGTAAAATATGAAGATGAGATAGGTATTATTTCTCAAGAATTTAATAACTATATTCAAAGTATTGAAGATGCTAAGGAACAAGATAGAATTTTTATTACTGATGTGCAAAATGTGATGGATAGAGTTGAAAAAGGGTATTTTTCACAACATATAAAAGCAAATACTAATAATAGTAGTTTAATTCAGTTAAAAGAGACAGTTAATAATGCTTTGGTTAATTTAAAAGATAGATTTCTAATTGTAATTAAAATATTAGAAAACTATTCAAATCAAGACTACAGAGAAAAAATAGTTATTAATGGAATTGAAAAAGATGGAGTTTTTCAAGTTTTAATAGATGATATTAATACTCTACAAGAAACAATAACAAACATACTTATAGAAAATAAATCAAATGGATTAACTCTTGATAGGTCAAGTGATGTATTACTTGAAAATGTAGATGTTTTAAATGTTAATTCAAATCAAGCAGCAGCTTCATTAGAAGAAACAGCAGCTTCACTTGAAGAGATAACAAGTAATATAAGAAGTAATACTCAAAAAATAATAAAGATGTCTGAAATTGCACAAAATGTTACAAATTCAGCTAATACTGGTCAGACTTTAGCTACTCAAACTACAACTGCTATGGATGAAATTAATAATGAAGTTACAGCTATAAATGAGTCAATAACTGTTATAGACCAAATTGCATTTCAAACAAATATTCTAAGTTTAAATGCAGCAGTTGAAGCAGCAACTGCAGGGGAAGCTGGTAAAGGTTTTGCAGTTGTTGCTCAAGAGGTTAGAAACTTAGCTTCAAGAAGTGCAGAAGCTGCAAATGAGATTAAACTTTTAGTAGATAGAGCAACTTCAAAAGCAAATCATGGTAAAGTTACATCTGATAAAATGATAGACGGTTATGGAGGTTTAAATAGTAATATTAAAGAAACAATAGAGTTAATAAAAGATATAGAGAGTGCATCAAAAGAGCAACAAGCTGGTATTATTCAAATAAATGATGCTGTTAACTCACTTGACCAACAAACACAAAGAAATGCTAGTATTGCAAATCAAACACACGAAATAGCAGTAGAAACAGATACTATAGCAAAACTGGTTGTTTCAAATGCTAATTCAAAAGAGTTTAATGGAAAAGATAGTGTAAAGGCAAAAGATGGAGCAAGTGCTAATAGAGGTTAGTATCTAAAAGTTATTTTTTTAATTAGAAGAGGAAAAAAAGTTATATTTTTAGCTATATATAAGCTATTATTATGCTATAATGATTATATATAAAATATAAGGAGTATAAGATGTTAAATTTTATCAAAAGAAGATTAAGAAGCCAAAAAGGTGCTATGGATACAATCCTTGTAACATTATTATTAGTTGTTGTTGGTATTGGAGCTGTAGTAGGTCTTACTACATGGGTAAATGATTCTACAGATACTATGAAGGATAATGCAGCTACTCAGTTAGAAAATGTTAATACAGAGATATCAGATGGTCAAACTGATGATACTGATGATAATGCATCTTAGTAGTTTAATATATAGTTCTTAAGCATTAGCTTTTGAACTATCTTTTATGATTACATTAACTTTTTATATATTTGCTTTTATATTATCTTACATAGATTTTCGTAGATTTTTAGTTCCAGATTTATTATTGTTAACAATGACAATTATGTTACTATTTTTTAAAATAGTAGAAAATCAAATATATGTTAGTTCTTTTATTACACCATTAGTGGTATTGGTTATTTATATTATTATATTGTTACTTTTTCCTAAGTCTATTTTAGGTGGTGGAGATATTAAATATAGTTTAGTTATAGCTTTTTATTTAACCCCTTTAGGGTTTGCTTATTTTTTAGTTATAAGTGGAATACTTCAATCTGTAGCTATATTTATAAATCAAAAAATTAGAAAAAGAAAGGTTTTACCTATGGTGCCTATTATGACAATATCTGTAATAATTTGTGAGTTATATTTTTAAGATGAAAAAATTTAAAAAAGCTATAATTGATACTATAATGTTATGGTTTATTATATTTTTTATAACTATGGTTTTTATAGGTGGTGTTAGTGATATCTTAAATGTAAGAACACAAATACAAGAGATAAGAAAAATAGTACAAACAGCAGTTTTAAGTGCTTCTAAATATTATATACAAGATAATAATATTACACTTTCTGAAGAGATGGCTACAAATATAATTCAAAAAATACCGTTATATCAAAAAATAGAAGAAGATAATATAGATATAGAGTTTAGATGGTATATTGATGATATTGAGATAGATTATGAAAATGAGATACCAAATAATGTAAGAGCATCTATTACAGGTTATGGTGTAGATATGTTTTGGTTTCGTTTGGCTCAATGGAAAGAGTATATTGTAGGTAGAATTGAAGCTAAAGCTAATATAGTAGGAAAACCTACTGATGAGTTACCTATTATAGATGAAGTATCTGATTTTATGCCATTTGCTATAAATGAATGTGGACAAGAAACTATATTACCAGAACAAAGCTATAGTTTTATTTATAAGTCTTATGATATTTATGAAAATAATGAGAGTACAGGTTTTTATGGTTTAAGAGATAGCGAACCTGATAGAAGTAAAGCTCAAAATGATTTTGCAGATTTTAAAAATGAATTATTTGATTTTAATAGGATAACAACAAAACAATATTTAGTTAATTCTCTTTTAAGTAGTATTAATAATGATTCTCAACAAATGGCTAGTGCTTTAAAAATAAGTGATTATGAAGAACCTTTAGATATTACTATTGCTTTAATTGATTGTAATAGTACAAAAGATAATATTATTATATCAAATTTAATTCCTGTTTCTATGACAAATATATATTGTGGAGATAAAAAAACAAGTGAAGAAAATATAGAAAAAGTTTTTAATGATCAAACAGGAGAACTTTTTGATAATATAAATTGGGTAGAGTGGGTAGAATCAAAAGATTGTTCTGCTAGTGGTTTATTTAGAATAGACATTGATATTAAACCAGCTGAAAAAGAAAGTGTATTATTAGAATATTAAGATTGGAAAAACTATGGATTTAAATCAATATCAAATTAAAATTAATGAACAAAAAGAGATGGAGATAAGGGAAGAGAACCTTGTTGAAGTATTAAAATTTTATGTTTTATTTTCAAAAATAGAGAAACTTTCTTTTTTTGAATATAACTACGATTTAAATAAATATAACTATTTATTAACTGTAGATAGTAAAAATAAGTTTATAGAACCACATAATATAGATGATGTATCTTATTCTCTTATATTAGAAGAAGATGGTACTATATATGGTATGATTACTTTTGATGAAACACCATTATCAAGTGAAATTGTTACAGAATTATTTGATAAAATTGTTGTTGTAGTAAAGAAAAGGTTCTCTTTAAAAAAAGCACTATTATCAAGAGAAGCAACTATTGATATATTTATAATATCAGATGAGAAAAGTATTCAATATGCTAAAAAACTTCAAGGAAGTTTGGATATACTACTTAATGCAAATTTATATATAGAGGAAACTGTAAACTCTATATTAGACAAATTAAAAGAGAAAATCAATAAGTCTTTTATCATATATCTATTAGATGATGAAAAATTAATAAAAATGGATGAAGAGATATTAAAAACTTTAAATGAATTTTTAATTGTAATTGGTCCTAGTGATTATGATTTGTCTTTATATTGTGGAAGATTAAATGTATATAACTATTTTGCAAAAGATAGTTTAGTACCAGAACAGATAAAAACAGTTGTAGTTGAGCTTAAAAATAAACTACAAAATAAATATCTAAATAAAAATATACTTTATATAGATTTATCAACTACAAAAGGGATTAGTAATCTTTTTTTAGGTGAAAATCCAATGCCACAAAAAACAATTATAGACCTTGTAAATAGTGAAGAGTTTGATATTGAGGATAATTTAGATAATGGATTAGTAAAAATAAGAGAAAACTTTTATGCTATTAATGGTATTCAAAAACATCTTGATAGTGATTTTTTAGAGCAAGATGTTTTTATAGAAAAACTATTAGGTTATATATCTAAAGTGAGTGAAGAGTTTAATTTTATTATTATAGATACAGGTGAAGCAAATGCAAGGTCTTTAAATACAACTATTTATGATATTTCAAATGAACTTTGGATACTTACAGAGATGTCTTTGCCACATATCTCTAAATTAAAAACTTTTTTTTCACTTATGAAAAGAGCTGGATTAAAAGATAAACTAACTTTTTTAGTAAATAGATATGATTCTGTAAATGCAATATCTGTAAGTGATGTAGAGTCTATATTAAATACAACAAATGAAGACCACTTGAACTTTGAGTTTAAAATACCAAATGATTATCAGGTTTTAGGTCGTTGCTGGAACTATTGTGAATTAGCTTCACAAACTTTTCCAAAATCTGTTTTTATAGAAAAATTAAATAAAATTTTATTAAGTAAAGAGTTAATTCAACAAAATAAAAATATAATAAAAGAGGATAAGAAAAGTTTATTCTCTTTTTTTAAGTAGGAAAATATGAGAAAGTTAAGAGACCTTATTGATGATGAGGAGAAAAAAGATATTTCCCTTATAAAAGGTGATGATAATGAAAAAGAGAGTTCTATCTTATTAAATCAAAATAAGATTAAAAGAGTTCAAAAAAAAACTTATAATGATATTTTAAAGTTTCCAGATATCTATATAGATGATGAGTTAATGGATTTAACTTATAGAATAAATGATAATTTTATTTTAAATTTAAAATCTGATAGAAAAATAACAAAAGAGAGCTTAGATGATGTTTTACCTGAATTTATATTATCTTATCATGAAACAAAAAATTTAGATAAAGATATTTTAGCTCAGATAAAACAATATATTATTAATAATATTGTTGGATTAGGAGTTATAACAACTATATTCGAAATAGCAAAAGATGGTCTAAATGATGTTATTGTAAATACAAAAGATTATGTAGATATTATTTATAATGGTAAAACATTACAAACACCAATGGTATTTAGAAGTGAAGAGGAGTTAAGAAAAATAATAGATAAAATGTTAGCTCAAAATAATCGTAAAATAGATGAAGCTCACCCTATAATCTCAAGTAAATTAGATGATGGAAGTAGGGTTGAGGTTCAAATACCTCCAATTGCTGCAAATGGTGGAAGTTGTATAACTATTAGAAAATTCAATGATTTACCTTTATTAATAGAGATGTTAATACAAAGTGGTCAAATGGATTATAAAATGGCTTACTTTTTAATTAAATTATCAAAAGGTAAATGTAATATTATTGTTTCAGGTGGTACTTCAAGTGGTAAAACTACTTTTTTAAATGCAATCACTAGATTTATAGAAGATAATGAACAACTTATGGTAATAGAAGATACAAAAGAGATGCAACCTCAAATGCCTTGTCATCTTGTAAGGTCTTATGAGGCTAGAAATGCAAATGAGGAGGGTAAAGGTGCTGTTACACTTGACTTTTTACTCCGTTCTGCTCTTCGGTCTAGCCCTAGAAGAATTATAGTTGGTGAGTGTAGAGGACCTGAAATTGTTGTAATGTTAAATGCTATGAATACAGGACATCCAGGGTCTATGACAACGGTACACGCTGATAATACAAAAGAGGCCTTAGTAAGGGTAGAAAATATGTATCTTGAAGCTAGACCTAGTGCTAGTATGAATTTTATAAGGTCTCAAATTGTATCTGCTATTGATGTTATTATACAATTAGTTAGGTTTCCTGATGGTACAAGAAAGCTTATTGCTATATCTGAAGTTGAAAAAAGGATGGAGGATAATGGAGTTATCGCATTAAATGATATTTTTAGATTTGAAAGAGATACTTCAGATATGAAAAATACAAAAGGGGATTTTAAAGTTTTGGCATCTCCTAGTAGGACTATAGAGCAGATGAATATGTTTGGTGTAGATATAGATAAAAGGTTTTTTAATCCAGATTTTGAGATGACTAGACAGATGTTAATAGATGAATTAAGAAAAGATTTACCAAATAAAATATGTGGTTGGAAAGATGATTATATGAAAGAATATATAGAAAAAGACCCACAATTATTTCATAAATGGCCACATTTTAAAGATGCCTAATAGTATAGTTTTAGTTTTTATTATAGTTATCCCTTTATTATCTATTGGATTATTATATTTTTTATATCAATTATATTTAGATACAAACAAAAAAAATATTATTATAAAAGTATTATCTGATTCTTCAAATCAGATTTTGGACAATGAGAGAAAACAATTAATTCAAACAACAAAACATAAAAATAGTTTTTTAAGAAGAAAATTAAATTATGCAGGATTTATTGGTAAATATAGTGAATATATTTTTTTATTTATCTCTATAGGTTTTGGTATATTAGTTGGATTATTTTTATTTATGATTATAGGTTCTCCCATAGTATTAGTTGTAGCTTCTGTTATATTTTCACTATTTCCTTTGTTTATTTTAGAAAAAATTATAGTAGCAAGGGAAGAGGAGTTTAATTTTGGTTTAAAAGGTATTATAGATAAAGTTACTAGTATGATGAAAAGTGGGGTTGGATTTGAACAAGCTTTTAAAAAATCTATACTTACAAGTAAATCAAAATTTACAAAAGAGATATTTTCTATATATATAAATGAAAAAGATTTAATAGGTGAAGAGAAAGTATTTGAAAAGATTTTTAATTTAATAGAATCTAAAGAGTTAAGAATTTTTTATTTAGTTGTGTCAATTGGTAGGCAATCAGGTGGTAAATTTTCAAATACTCTTGAAACTCTTAGAAAAACACTTCACGACCAAGGAACTATAAAACAAGAGATAACATCTTCAACAAAAGAGATAAGAGTTGGAACTTATATGATAATTGGTCTTACTGTTGGAATTTATATGATGATGGATAGTGTTTTTGAGGGAAAATTAAATGAGTATTTTTTTGGTACAACTGATGGGAAATTACAAATGTTTTTTATTATTATATGGGTTTCTTTTGGATTATTTATAAATAAAATGATGGCAAAAATAAAGGTATAGTATGATATTAGCTATTATAATATTTGGACCAATGTTAATTATTTTATTTGTATTATTTATTATTTATATAATTAAACAACAAAGAAGAAAAAGAAATATTATATTATTATCAAAATTAGATATAGTTAGTATTGTTAATCAACAACATATAACAAAAGAGAGTAATAATAAAAAAGATAGTTTAAGATTTAAGATTATTCAAGCTGGTATTACACAAAAAGAGTATACAGAGGGTAGATTGCTTATATCTTTAATAGGGGTTATTATAGGTGTTGCATTACCACTATTATTTTCAAAAACAATAGGTGCTATTGGTATTTTTTTAGGTATTTTATCTATTATATTTGGAGGTAGAATATATTTATCTATTGCAAAAGCTGAAAGGGTAGAAAAAATAGAAAGAGATTTAGGTACTTTTTTAGACCTTGTAAATGTTATACTTGAAGCTGGTGGGAGTTTGAAAAATGCTTTTTTTGTAGTTTCAAGGAAAGCCAAAGGGATAATAGATGAGGAGCTTTTAAAAGAGATAGCTATACTAGAGTATGAGATGACAAATTATAGTACAAAAGTAGCATATCAAAATTTAAAAGATAGGGTAGATAGTGTATCTATGGATAAAATAGTTGATTTTTTAATACTTAGTGAAGAGACGGGAATAGGTGTAAAAAATATTTTTATGACACAGTCTGAAGAGATGAGACAAGATAAGTTTTATCAAGTAAAAGGTAAAGTAAGTACTTTAAATATGTATCTAATGATAGTTATATTTATATTTATACTACCAGCTGTTGGAGCTTTTATTATTTTTCCTATGAGAGCTGGTGTAATTGCTTCAGGTTTTTAAGTTAAAATAGATATAATTAAAGTTATAAAAAGGATTTAGATGCAGTTTAATAAACAAATAGCTATTATATTAGTTTTAGTTTCATTTTTACTATCAGCAATAGCTGGTGCATATTATTTTTATATGGAAAATCAAAAGTCTATAAAAAGTGCAAATCAATTAATATTAATATATGTAGCAGCAAAAAATATAAAAAAGAATACAATTATAAAAGAAACTGATATAAAACAATATAAAACAGCTAGAAAATTTATATTATCTAAAAAACTACTTTTAAAAAAAGAGATAGTTGGAAAATATGCTACTACAGATATATTTAAAAACGATTCTATTACAAGGGAAAAAATAAGTAATAAACTAGTAGATGATACAGAAAAAGAGATAATAGGGGATAAGTTTTTATTTAATAGTTATAATATGAAGTTTTCACTATTTAAAAATCCAAACTATTCACTTAAAAAAGGGGATATTATAAATATAATATCTGTATATCCAGATAGTAATGGTGTTGCTGTGCAATATGTTTCAAAACATATTAAAGTTATAGGTTTTTTAATTAAAGGTGAGCCAAATGCAAAAATAACAAAAACAACAAAAGTAAAAAAATATAATAAAAAAACTAAAAAAACAACATATGTATCTACTACTTTAAAAGCAGAAGAGTTGCTTTTAGATATTGATAGTCGAGTATTATTATCTTTAATTACAGATTATAATAAAGGTCGTCAATTATGGATGGTAAAAACAAAAGTACCACCAATTATTAAAAAAGAAGAAAAAAAAGAGATAAAAAAAATAGAGTTAATAAATAATAGTAAAAAAACAAAAACTATTAAAAGAACATACCCTTTTAGATTATATAAACCAAAAGATGCATATAGTAATATAAAAGCAACTATACATTATGCAGATAAAGAGGATGCCGCAGTTGTTGAGAAAAAAAGTATAAAAATTGATTTAATAAAACAGTGCAGAGATACAGATGATTATGTATTAGGGATATCAAATAATGTACATTTAAGAAGAGGCTCTAGTAATAAATATAAAATTATAAGAATAGTTAGAAGAAACTATATTATACCTGTAAAAGGGAAAGTTAATCAAAATTGGTATGAGACTTGTGATGGATATTTTATACATAAAAATGAGGTAAAAAAGATAACAAAAGAGCAAGCTTTAAGAAGAATGGCTAAAATAAAATGAAACAACCAACAATGAGAAAAGCTGTTGTTGATAAGATTTTATTATTTCTTGTTTTATTTTTAGCTTTTGCATCTATTTTTTTTATGGTTATTGATTATTATGTTATATTAAAAGTAAAAGATAATAGTGATACTTTAACTAATTACGCAGTTAGAATGAAAGCTCTTGGTAAAGAGGAATCTGATATTATTACTAAATTAAATGAATTTGGTTTTTTTTCAGAGATTAAGGATATAGATTTAAACTGTATTGAGCAAGAAAATGGTAAGTATATTGTGGTATTTAGTTCATCTACAACTGTTAATAATAATAGGTTTTTTAGTAGTTCTGATGAGATATTTTCAAGAGCTGCATCTTTTAATGAAGTAAACTCTTCAGATATTAATTGTACTTTATCTTTAAGTCCAAAAGAATAGGATAAAAAAATGAAAAATATAATAGTAGTGATAATGATATTTTATATATCACTTTTTGGTAATAACTCTTTAGAGATAGATGAGTATAACTTAAATGGTAAAACTATGAGTATTACAAATGGAGAGTATAAATTTCTTACTTTTAACAAACAAATTAAAGATATAAGAGTTGATAAAAGTGATATTATTAGTATAGAGTATGATAATAGTTCAAAAGAACCTTTTAGAGCTATAAAGTTATTTGCAAAAAAAGCTGGTTCTGTAAATAGTGTCATAACTTTTTATGATGGTTCAAAAAATCAATTATATTTTAATGTTATAAATGATATTACAGTTATAAAAAAAACTATATCTAAAATAGCAGAAAATATAAACATAACTCAAGTTGAAAATAATATTATTTTAAATGGTAGTGTTAAAAATAATAAAATAAAAAATAAAGTACTTGGGTTGTTAAAAGATGTATTGCCAAATATAAAAGTAACAGACCTTACTAAAATAGAAGAACCCGATAAAATGGTAAGACTTAAGTTATATGTAGCTGAAATTAATAATAGAAAAGGTGAAACTATTAAAAATAATTGGAGTTATAATTCAGGTATAGATGGTGGAAAAACAACATTAGATATGACAAGTGATATGTTAAATTCTGTAACATTATCTGGTGGATTAACAGTTGCTGCAAATAAATTAGGAAGTATTTTTAATACAGGACTAACTTTAAATTATCTAAAATCAAATGGTGTTGCAAAAATATTAGATGAAACAACATTAATTACATTAGAAAATAAAAAATCAAATTTTTTAGCAGGTGGAAAATTATTAGTTGAAACTGCAACAACTTCATCTGAAGGGATACCTGTTTCATCTATAGAGGAGTTCTCTTATGGTTTAAATCTAAATATATTAGTATCTGATATTATAAATGATAAATATGTAAAATTAAATATTCATACTGAATCTTCAACATTAGATAAAGCAAATGGAGTAGGTGATATTCCAGCTGTTAAAGAGAAATCAATTAAAACAGATGTAATCGTAGAGAATAAATCAACTATAGTTTTAGGGGGATTAATAAATAATACAAACTCACAAGATATAGCAAAAATACCTTTTTTAGGAGATATACCTATAATAGGTGTACTATTTAGGAGTCAATCTTTTCAGCAAGGTGATAGCGAACTTGTATTTTTTATAACTCCAACTATAGTAGATGTAAGTAAAAATAATCAATTAAAAGATTATAAGGATATTAAACAAAAAATAATTCCAAAAACAAAAATTATTAAAAAAGAGTTGATTGACTCTAAAGAGTTAACTCAAGAGGAAAAAACAAATAAGCAATTACACGAAGATAGACTAAAAAATATTTTTGGTATAATATAATGGAGATGAAAATATGATAAAAATATTATCAAAAGTAAGAGTTTTATATATAGAAGATAATCAAGCTATTCGAGATGCTTTAAGTAGAGGATTAAGAAAAAGGGTCAAAGAATTAGAGATTGCTGTTGATGGTATAGATGGATTTGATAAATACTTGTCTTTTAAACCAGATGTAATTATTACAGATATTAAGATGCCAAATATGAGTGGTTTGGATATGTCTAAGAAAATAAGAGAAACGGATAAAAAAACACCTATTCTTATAACTTCAGCCCATGGAGAATCTGATATATTAATAGAAGCAATAGAAGTAGGTGTAACTGGTTATATCATAAAACCGATAAATCAAAATAAGTTATATGAAACAATTATTACATACGCACAATCTAAAATATTAGAAGATGAGGTAAAAAAACAAGATAAAATATTAGTAAATCAAGCTCAAGAGGTTGCCTTAGGGGAATTAATTAGAAATATATCTCATCAATGGAGACAACCTCTTTCAATTATATCAACATTAACAACTACTATTAATCTAAAAAATGAGTTAGGTGAGTTAGATGATAAGTTTTTAAAAAAATCATTAGATACAATAGAAAAAACAGCAATCTCATTATCTCAAACAATAGATTTATTTTATAAATCATCTTCAAAAATAGATATGGGGAAAGCTAATTTTAATATTTATAACTCTATAGATATAGTTCTTGAAAGTTTAAGTGAAAAAATATTAGATTTAAATATTAATATTATATTAGATGTAGATAGTAATTTGGAAGTTTATAGTAATAAAAATCTTATTTTAACAGCTTTAGAAAATATTATATTAAATAGCACAGATGCTCTTAAGTGTATAACTGAAGATAAATATATTTTTATAAATATAAAAAAAGATGATATTTTATTGTATATAGAAGTGACAGATAATGCAGGTGGTATAGATGATGATATTATTCATAAAATATTTCAACCATATTTTACAACATATCATCAATCACAAGGAAAAGGTTTAGGATTATATAGTGTAAAGCTGATGATTGAAAATAGTTTAAATGGAACTATAGAGGTTTTTAATAAAGAGTTTATTTATAATCAAAATAGCTATAAAGGTGCATCTTTTAAAATAAAATTAAATAGTGAAGAGAATAATTATGAAACAAATTTTATTAATTAATATATTTTTATTTATAGCTTTTGTAATGAATAGTTGTACCACAGAAACTTTTGATAGTAATACAACAACTGTTCAGGAAAATCAAAAGATATTAGAAGAGGATAGTATATTTACAGGAGTTATAGTAGTAGAGTCTTTTAGTGTAAATTCAAACAATGAAAATATAATATTTCAAGTAAAAGCTTATGATAAAAATAATAATCCTTATAATAGTGGTGAGATAAAAATATTATATCCAGATAAAGTTCAAGAAGGTGTAGATATTGGTATGTTCTCAAATAATATTGTTTCTTTAGAAAATGGGATAGCTACTTTTAATTATACTGCACCAAATGATTTAAATAATTTGGTAAATAATTTAGATAAAAATACAACTTTTGGTTTTTATCATACATCTAACTCTAATTTAATAAAATATATTACAGTTAGTTATGAACCAACTTCAGTAAATTTAAATAGTGATATATATACAATTTTAAGTGATGATAACCCTTTAACAATAACAAAAAATAGTGAAACAGTAGATATAAAGATTAAATTTTTTGATGAAAAAAATAATCCATATAATTTAGGTAAGGCTATTGTTTTTACAAATGTAGTCAAACAAAATATAGGAACTTTCCAATCAAATAGTGTAGATATTATAAATGGAGTAGCTACTTTTAAATATACAGCTCCAAAAGATATAAGTATTTTAAAAGATGAAATTATTAATTATCAATTTTATAATAGTGATAATCCATCTAAATTATATAGTTTTAATATCTCTTTTAATAATAGTATAAATCTATCAATGCAATATAGTAATATGGTGATATCAAAACCTTTAGAGCAATTAGATGTAGAGATTGATATAAAAGATATAAATGGAGATAATTATACAAGTGGAAATATAAAAATAGAATATCCAAGTATAAAAAATTCAGGTTTAGATGTAGGGAAGTTTTCAAGTAATGAAGTATCTATATCAAATGGAAAAGCTAATTTTACATATATAGCTCCATCTAATATAAATGATATAATAAATGAGAGTGATAGCTTAACTTTTGCATTTTATCACACTGATTATCCATTTGTAAAAACATATCTAAATATAAAATATTATTCAGATATTATAGAGTTACCAAAGCCTGAAGTTATTTTGATTAAAAATAATCAAGTTATAGATACAAATGAACAAGTATTAACTTTAAATTTAGATATTTATGAAGCTGGAAGTAATAATTTGTTTGAAACAGGTTCTATAAAAGTTGAATATCCAGATGAAATAAAGCAGTATGGTTCAGAATTGGGTTATTTTTCTTCAAATAGTGTAGATGTAGTAAATGGAAAAGCTACTTTTTTATATACAGCTCCTAATAATTTAACTACTTTAAAAGATAAACAGTTTACTTTTAACTTTTATCATATAGATAATCCATCTAATAAAGCATCTTTAGTTTTAAGTTTTAAACCTAAGGTAAATCAAATAGTAGATACTACTTATAAATTGGATTTTACAAATAGTGATAATGAAGTAACTATGCCAATTGATAGTACTAAAATATTCACATTAACTTTAAAAGATGAAAAGGGAAATTTAGTAGAAGATAAAAATATTTATAATATTAAAGTAAAAAGTTTAAATAGTGAGATATTAAATTTTATAAAACAAAGTGATGGTAGTTTAGTAAATATTATAGAGGATAGTAATAATTCTACTAATATTATATTAAATAGTAAAACATTATCAGGTTTAATTCCAATTGAGGCAATTGTAAATTTTTTAGATATTAATAATAACAATCAAACAATATCAAAAGTATTTAATATTGTTGTATTATCAGGTCCACCAACAACAATTAGTTTTAGTTATATAGAAACTATAAATGATAAATCTAAAGCTAAATTTATAGAGAATTGGATAGTAAGAGTAAGTGATAAGTATTTAAATCCTATTAATACAAGCTCTGCTGTATCTGCTGGGGCTATTGTTGGATTTAGTAATAATGGTAAAAACACAAATACAACTGAAGATTATTTATATTATAATACTATAAATGGTGGTACTTTAAATAATAATAATACTTTTACTGCTAAAGAAGATGTTTTTAGTAATATTGATATTGCAAATGATGTATTTGTAACTTTTGGAAATGGATATACATATAACTCTTCTGGTAAATGGGATTTTACTTATGATACTGCAAATAGATTAATTCTTTTAGATGATTACGATGGAAATACTACATCTAATATTGGATTTGCTATGGGAAATAACCATAGACAAGACCAGTGTAAAGATGGTATAGAGTGGACTGGTAAAGTAAGAGCCCAAAATGATAACTATATATTATCACAAGAGGGTTATGTTATATTAGAAGTAGAATATGATTATTATTTAACTGGTAAAGATATAGTACTTTGGACAAATATAGTAGGCGATAATAAAAGTACTAATCAAACTGTTCGTATAGGTGAAGCTCAAAAAGTAACTTTAAGAGGTTTAGGTATAGCCACTAATACTAAAAGTTTTGGTTGTGGGTATCAAGATACAGTTAGGTTCTTTTTAGACAGTGAAGGAACTCTTAGTAGTTATAGAAATTCAAACTTTATCCCTATTATCAATACAATAGGTGATGTAAAAGCAGAATATAATTCTACATCTAAATATATTATTTCAAGTTGTGCTACGGGTGCTTATATTGATGTTGATATAGATGCTAATGTTGGAGAGTGTAAAGGTGGTAGTGTTGCTGTAAGTGGTAAAATAACAAGTGAATTTTAAAGGAAAAATATGAAAAAAGTAATAATAACTATTTTATTTATAAATATATTAATGGCACAAGATATCAAAGTAGTAAGTGCTGCTAATTTAAAGTTTTTTTTTGATGATATTATAGATGCATATAATTTAAAATATCCAAACGATAATATAATTATAGAATTTAACTCTTCTGGAGAGTTAACAAAAAAAATTATTAACGGTAAAAAATATGATATATTTCTTGCAGCAAATATGTATTACCCTCAAAGATTATATAAATTAGGTTTTGCTAATTCTGAAGCAAAACTATATACTACAGGAAGTTTGATATTACTTGTTTCAAAGCAAAAAGGTTTATCTAAAGATAAACTTAATATTTTATTAGACCCAACTATAAAAGAGATAACAATAGCAAATAAAAGAACAGCACCATACGGTATGGCTGCTATTGAAGCTCTTAAGAATGCTAATATATATGATAAAGTAAAAGATAAACTTTTTTATTCTACAGATGCATCTAATATTATAGGTGATGTTTTATGGTATGGACATACAGGTATTTTGCCTAAATCTGCTATAAATTTTTTACCTAGAGGATATAATATAGAGGGGGAAAACTATATAGATATTCCTCAGGAGTTCTACAAACCAATTAAACAAGGTTTTTGTATATCAAAAGATGGGATTAAAAGAAATGGTGTTAATAGATTTATTAATTTTATTTTAGGAGAAGGTCAAGATATATTTAAAAGAAATGGATATAAATAATGATAAAATATTTAATATTATTTAGTTTTTTATTCTCTTTTTCTAATGCTTTAATAAAAGATAAAAATAGTAATGATGTTTATTGTGAAGCTTTGATTTTACAAAATAAAATAGTACATTTAGCAGATGAAAAAAGTATAAATCCAAAGTATTTAAATCCACATAAAGTTACAAATAAATCTCCACGACATGTATTTCAAAAAGCTATAGAAGTTTTACAAAAAATTAATAAATATAGACAAAATACAAATCTTGGAGAAATCTCAATACCATCATTTCCATCAACTAAAATAACTAGTGAAGATGTTTATTTTCAAATTGTAAGGTTAAATAAAGAGTTAGATATACTTTTAAATAATGTATTTTGTCCACACATAAAAGCTTTGTCTATAAAAAAAACTTACACTAATAAAACATCTAATGATAATTATTTTATTTTATGGAAAGCATCTTTGGCTATGGATGAGCTTTTAGGGAGAGGTTTTAGCCCAACAGATAATTATGAACAATCAGTTCTTGTTTTAGATATAATTAATTTTTTAAGAAATTCTCAAAATATTTATGAAGATATTGAAAAACCAAAAAAGAAAAAAAGAAAGCATCCAAATCATGTGCTTTATGCTACAAATAATTTATTAAATAAAATAGCAAAAGTTGAAAAAAGATTATGGATAGAACCTGTTGATGTACCATCTAATCCTCAAAGAATAATAAATCCAACAGAAGTTTATGATTCTTTACAAACTGTAGTTACAGAATTAAAAAGAATAAGAAAAAGATTGGGTTTAGAAAGGTTGTATGAGGTAAAAACAGTAGAAGATGTTAAAACACCATCTGATGTATTACAAAATGTAGAGTATGCTATTAAAATATTTCCTGAATTTAAATTATCTGATAATTTAAAACAATATGATAAAACATCATTAAAGAAAACAAAAAATGAGTTATATGCATTAAGTGTTTTTATTTTAAATAAAATTAATTACTTAAAAAACTATAAAGGTATAAAATTAGAGTCAAACTCTGTTCCTTATATTTATAATCTTACTGCTATGCATGTATATCAAAAATCTATAGAAACTATAGAAAAAATTAATAAAATAAGAGTTCTTAATGGATTACATTACATAGCAACACCTCAATATCCAATAAAAACTAAGGATGAAAACTATATATATAATATGCTTTTAATGATTGATGATGATATTAGTATTATTATGAAAAAAAATGGTGTTAAAAATATAAAAAAATGGAGTTTTTTATTAGATAAAAAAAGTTATTCTAATAAAAATTATTCAGATATTTATTATAATTTATGGAAAATAACATCTGTAATTGATACTTTAATAGGAAAAGAATATACATCAAATGAGATATATATATTAGCAAAAGAGTTAGAAGATAGAGTTTTAGCTATTTATAATCATCTTGCAGTAAAAAAAATTAATTTAAAATATAAAAAAAATCAAAACATTCAGTTTGAAGATATTTTTAATATATCTTTAAATATATATAAAAATATAACAAAGATTTTAGAACGAGCAAATATAAGTGGGGGTACTGTTATTATACCAAAAGCTACAAATATAACATCTGATACAGTATATAATTCACTAAGAGTTATAAATGCATCTTTAATAGATTTAAATATACATTTTGGAATAGAAGTGCAAAGTAAAGATGTAAATATTAAGAATATAGATAAAACACCTTTTGATGTTTACGATATTATGTTAAATTTATTAAATATAACAACATCTCTTTTAGAAGATAGTAGTTATGAAAATTAGACTATCTATAAAAGTTGCTTTTGGTAGTTTTGTAGTTGCTGGTTTAGGTGTTTTAATATTTGCTTATCTATCTTATTCTCAAATAAGTAACTATTTTAAAAAAAATCTTTTATATCATTTATCCCTTGAAGTAAGTAGCGATGCTAGTGATATAACTAGAGCTTTAAATTCTATAAAAAGAGATGTTAAAGTAATAGGTGGTTCAGAAGAGGTATTAGGTTTTATAAGAGCATATAGTAACAAATATCATTATGATGAAGTTGAAAACATTAAACTAGAAGATTGGAAAGAGAGATTAAAAAAAGAGTTTTTAACATATATTCAACAAAATGAATCATATTTTCAAATTAGATTTATAGGTATTGATAATAATGGTAAAGAGATAATTCGTGTAGATAAGAAAAAAGATAATATTTTTTTTGTAAAAGAGGAACAGTTGCAAGAAAAAGGTGGTAAAAAGTATTTTAAAGAAACAATAAAATTAACTAAAGGTAATATATATATATCAGATATTAATTTAAATAAAGAGTATGGAAATATAACTTTTCCTATTATTCCAACTATTAGAGTAGCTATCCCTATTTATAATAAAAATAATATATTTGGTATTATAATTATAAATGCAAATATTGATAAACTATTTCACTTAGATAAATATAAAAATATAGAAGCAAAAGAGACATATCTTATAAATAAAGATGGTTATTATCTATTTCATAACGATATAGATAAAACATTTGCTTTTGAATTTAAAAAGAATTTTAATATCAAAAATGAATTTGATATTAATGATATTTTAGATGGTAATAAAACTGATATAAACTATTATAAAGATGATACTTTAGCATTTTTTGCAAAAAAAATAGAAGTTGGGAATAGTTTTATGGTTTTAAGTAAAAGTGCTAGTAATATATTTTTAAAAGAGCAATCAGATGATTATAGAGGTAAGATGTTTTTTTATATAATAACTGTTACTCTAATGATAGCAGTTTTTTCAGCAATACTTACAAGATTATTAACTTCAAATATTTTAAAACTTACAAAAAGAGCTAAAAAGGTTGCTTCTTTACACGGTAAAGAGTCTGTTAAATTTAGTGATTTAAAATCAAATGATGAGATAGGGGAACTTTCAAACTCTATTGAAACTATGGTAGAGAATTTATTAGAATCAAGAAATAAGTTATCAAAATTTGCTTCATCTTTAGAAGAAGAGGTTAAAAAAAGAACAAAAGAACAAGAAATTTTACTATCTGTATTTGATAAAGGTGATTCTGTATTATTTAAATGGAATAATGATAAAAACTGGAGTGTAGATACTGTATCTTCAAGTATAAATAAATTATTAGGATATGATAGCAAAGAGTTTTTAGATGCAAAAATCATATATTCAGATTGTATTTACAAAAATGATTTACAAAGAGTTCAAGATGAAGTTTCTAAAGCTATAGAAGATAAAGTTTCTTTTTTTGAGCATAGACCTTATCGGTTAATAAAAAAAGACAAAACAATAATATGGGTTCACGATAATACCATAGTACTAAGAGATGAAGATACAAATGAAGTAACCCATTTTTTAGGCTATCTTACAGATATAACAGAGTTAAAAGAGTTAAATGACCAATTAGAAAAAAAAGTAGCTGTAGGAATTGAAGAGTTAAGAGATAAAGATGAACTTTTAGCTCAGCAAACAAAACTAGCAGCTATGGGAGAGATGATAGGGGCTATTGCTCATCAATGGAGACAACCTTTAAATGCACTAGCTGTTCAAATACAGTTTATGGAAGATGATTTTGAAGATGGATTAATAGATAAAAAGTATTTAGAAGAGTATAAAAATGAAAATATGAAGCTTATTAATTT
>Ga0193965_1000168_pt1 | contig 22861 bp, 20 predicted proteins | sample FB_8_MG_FD_140330 | JGI IMG/M metagenome (GOLD analysis project Ga0193965, IMG submission 140330) | Microbial mat bacterial communities from the Broadkill River, Lewes, Delaware, United States - FB_8_MG | ecosystem: Environmental > Aquatic > Freshwater > River > Microbial mats | place: USA... | reverse complement strand
ACCTTGACCAGCTCGGCTATGCCATCTTATCTCTGTCATGATTTCTCCTATCATTTTATTTGTTCTGCTTATTGTAATCTCCCCTCTCTTAAAGAGTGCTTGATTTTACAAATTTCTAATTGCAACTTATAGAAGCCACTGCTTCCAACGCATTTGTGGTTATAATGGTAGCACACTGAGATAATTGCTCTTGTGAAGCATATCCACAAGTAACTCCAATAGAGTGAATATTAGCAGCCTTAGCTGCATCCATATCCATACAAGTATCTCCAATCATCCAACACTTAGTTGTATCACTTTTAAGCTTTGATAAAGCTTTAAGTATTGGCTCTGGATTTGGTTTTGGATTTTCTACATCTTCTCTGCCAATAAGTACTTCAAAGTAGTGCATAATTTCCATATATTCAAGAAGTTCCCTAGAGTAGAGGGCTGTTTTTGTAGTTACGATGCCTAAGTGTGCTATCTGTGAGGCTCTCTCTATTGCCTCTTTGGCATGAGGGAGTAAAAAAGTTTTTGCTTTGCTTATTTTTCTATAGTGTTCTTTGTATTTGGCCACAAAATCCCATACCTTTGATGGAGGAGTATCAAAGGCTAAAAACATAACATCAAGGGGATACCCTATTTGAGCCATTATCAAAGAGTCTTTGGGTGCCTCTATAGAGAAGTACTCAAAAGTATAATGAAAACTCTCTAATATAGCTTCTGTAGAGTCAATAAGTGTACCATCAAGATCAAAAAGAATTATTTTATCTTTTGAAGAGGTCATTTTACATTCCTGGAACTCTTGGTATTTTTCCTAATTTTGAATTACGACAATACCAACCCCACCCTTTTTTCATCCAGTGACCTATAATTGGAAGAGGTATCATCTTGCTACCATTATCATCTCGATAGACCAGAGCCGCACCATCTCCTGTATCCATCATACATAAGATATTAAGATGTTCTAAATAACTCTCTTTTGAATCAATATTTTGTGAGTGATTAAAGAGGTTATAGCTAATATTTTTGGCCATTACCTCTGCTACATGCCCTTGTTTGGCTCTCCATTTTGGTCCTAAAAGTGATGCACTATCACCAATAGCATAAATCTCTTCAAAACCCTCTATCTCATTATACTCATTGGTAATAACAAATCCAGCCTCACTCAAAGGGAGTCCTGCGTTGGCAATAATAGAGTGACCAGTACCTGCGGATATAAACATAGTTAAGTCAGATTCTAACTTTTCATTATCTTCAAAATTGATTCCATCACTCTCAAAAGAGGTAATTTTACTGCCTACTTTTTTCTTGATATTTGTCATTTTAAACATCTTATCCATCATAACAAGAGCTTTCTCTCCCATCTTTTGACCAGGTTTTTCCATAGGTGCAAAAAATGTAAGTTCAAACTTATCTCTAATGCCTTCTCTTTTAAGCATAGTATGTAGATTAAAGAGTACTTCAAATGCAGGACCACCTCGTACAGCAGAGCTATCTTTTGGGTTTCCACCAAAGCCCATAGCTATTTTGCCAGAGCCTTTTGCTATGAGTGCTTGGATTTGATGATGGAGTTGTGTTGCTTCTTCAGGAGCACCACAAATAGAAAGAGTATTTTCGATACCCTTCATTTTAATCTTATCTTGACCAAGTGCTACTACTATGTATTGATACTCATCTAATATACGACCACTCCCAAGAGAGACTTTTTTTTGCTTTGCATCAAAGTCTGTAACAGGGTCAATAATAAGTTTAAAGCCATGCTCTCTTGCTATTTGATCTAAGGGTACACTTACATCTTCTCTTGTTACTCCACCTGTAGGTATCCAGATAGAGGTGGGATAGATATAAAAATAGTCTCTATCACTCACTAAGGTTACATCCATATTGTTTTTGCGTAGTTGTATAGCAGACTCTACCCCTGCAAATCCACCACCTAATATTAATACACTTGCCATTTTTGCCCTTTGTGTTGTTTTAATGCTTGATTATATCTGTTTTTTGCATACTATTTTGTTGGTCATCTACACTACTACTTGTTTGCAAGATTGTGTAGATAGCACCAATTAAAAGACCAGAGAGTATAACTATCCAGATAGTCATGCTCTTCTCTTTGCTCTCTTTTCCATTATAATCTTCTATCTCTTCTAGTGTTGGTTCGCTGTTTTTCATGATTTATTTCTCCACTTTTTCTACTAAGTCAATACGAGGGTAGACAAAAACAGTTTTTCTTGTTACTACTATTTTATCTTTATCATCTTCTGCATAGGCTTTAATTGTTACAGGAATAGGTACATCTTTTCTTGTATCATTAGCTAATTTTTTTGCTGTTTGAAGAATTACAACTTTTTTCTTCTTTTTTCCTGCACCTAATTTGAAGCCCTCTTTTGGTCGTACAATTTTGATAGCATCATTATCTACAATCTCAAAGAAGTAGGTGTGTTCTTTGCTGTCTGTATTTGTAAAGAGGAAGATATAACTATTTTGAACAACACGATTATCAAGTACCTTATAGAGTCTTGTAGTCTTGTTTACATTCAATAGCATATTCTCTTTGGTGCTTCCCATAGCAAAAAGTGAAATAAGCACTAATACCAATACGACTCCATAGGCTATCACTTTACCTCTAAAGAAGTTAGTTTTACCCTCATGTCTTAGCCCCTCTTTTTCACTTGTCCATCGTACAAGACTAGGTTTTCCTAATGCACCCATAACAGTAGTACAAGCATCCACACACTCCAAGCAGTTGATACACTCTAATTGGAGTCCTTTTCTAATATCAATATGTGTAGGACAGACCGTTACACAGCTTTCACATGTTGTACATTCAGCAGTTGGATTATCAGTTAAGAGTTGTTTTTTCTTATCATATACTTTTTCTCTCTCATATCCATGACCTTGGTAAATATCTCCACCTCTAATTGGATCATATACAGCCATAACAGTATCTTCATCATAGAGTACAGACTGCACACGGCTATAAGGACAGATATAGACACAAAAATCTTCTTTAATAAATACGACATCAATAATCAAAAAGAGAGCTACCCCTATAAGAATACCAACTAAAAATAGATGCTCTGTAGGATTTGATAAATAGGCAAAGAAGTCTTCAGGTGGTATAAAAAACCAAAGAAAGTTTGCTGCTGCAACAAATGAGAGTAGAGACCAAAGAAGTATAGCAACAACTTTTTTTATCTGATTTTCACTCTTACTCATATCAGGATTTTTCTGTTTGTTTTTAATTCGTTTATGAAGTCCCAAAAGTTTGGTCTCTATTCCATCTCTATATATGACACGAAAGATTGTTTGAGGACATGCCCATCCACACCAAGCACGACCACCCACCGCTGTAACAGCAAAAATACCTATAAATAGAAGCATTAATAAAAATGGCATTAAGTAGAGCTCTTGCATATCAAATGCAATACCTGCAAGATGCAACTTCTTTTGATCGAAACTTAACAAAAAGAGGTGATTGCCTCCAATAGTAATCCAAGGTGTTACTAAAGCAATAATTGTTGCTACTAGATATACCCAATATCTTTGAATACGATAGGGTATCCAATTTTTTAGATACTCTTTAGTTTTATTCTTAGTTGGTTCATTTATATTATGGTTTTTTTCATCCATTTTTATCTCCTTGAAGTTATTTTAGATTTTCTATTTTTCAAATGGACAAATAAGTAGTTTATTATCCATTTTAGCCTCTCCCATAGATGAGGGAATCTCGACCCAAGATTGGTCAATCATCCCTTTTATACCTCGTGAGTGTATATAATCTTTTAGGGAACTACGACTTACCAAAATTTTTCGAGCAATAGCAGAGACACTCATACCCTCTCTAAGATAGGTAATAATCTCTGATTGGTAGGGGTCAAATTTGGATTTTGACCTACTACCTTTTGGTCGACCTATTTGATTTTGTCTATTTTTTTGTTCTTCACGAACACTATTAATAAGAGGAAAAATCTCTCCTATAGAGCTTTTGGTAGTTATAGTAGTTTGGGAAGAAGCACTATAGAGTAAGATACCTTTCCCCAACATACAGTGTATAATTTTGATAATTTCATCAACCTTTTCACTCAACATCCAAAGTTCATCTACTATAATAGCATCTCCCTCTTTAAGTCCATGAATAAACTTTTCAAACTGATCCCTCTCTTCTATTGAGCGGTTTTGATTGGAGTATTCAATTACCTCTTTGTCTATTTGTAACCCTTCTATTAATGAAAAGGAGAGAATAGTACTCTGTTGGTCAGTAATATTTTTCTGTCCTAAGAGCTGTCGTAAATAAGCGTAAACCATATCCTACCTTTATCATTTGTATAATAATACCTTATTTGATGATATAATTCACTTAAAAATACACTATTTTCGTCATTTTATTTTTTAATCGTCACTTTTATTTAGTTTCATTATTGATTTATGCTAGAATGTTTCTAAAATAAATTTAGAGTAAGAGGAGTTTTGTGTGGAATTAACACATTTAGATGAGCAAAAGAGACCAAAAATGGTAGATGTAGGGGACAAATCAGAAACACTGCGTATAGCTGTGGCTAGTGGTATTATAGAAGTAACCCAAGAAGCCTTTGATGCAGTAGTTACAAATAGTACCAAAAAAGGTCCTGTAGTGCAAACAGCTGTTATTGCTGCAATTCAAGGAGCTAAGCAGACAAGTACACTGATTCCTATGTGTCACCCTCTGATGTTGACTTCTATCAAAACTAATGTAGAAGAGTTAGCAGACCTTCCAGGATTTAAGCTTACCGTAACAGCAAAACTTATTGGGCGTACTGGTGTTGAGATGGAAGCACTTACAGGAGTGAGTGTAGGATTACTTACTATTTATGATATGCTCAAAGCCATTGATAAGGGGATGGTTATCCGAAATGTTCAATTAGAGTCCAAAGATGGTGGGAAAAATGGAGATTTTCAAAGAGAATAATTTTTTAGAGGAGAATATGATGATAACACTCGATAGTAATATGCCAGATAAACCACAAATAGATTACCCTACACAATGGGGATTTAAGATAATTGGTAAAGATAAAGATGCATTGTATGCATGTATTAAAGAAGTTATGGGAGAGAGAGAGCATCTATGCTCATCAGGAAACAGCTCCAAAGGTGGAAAGTTTCATAGTTATAATGCTAGTTGTATTGTAGAGAGCCAAACACAAAGGGATGAACTCTTTAGATGTTTCCAAGATCACCATGATGTAAAGATGGTTATCTAATACTCTATGGTATAGATAATCTCTTGATGATGCTTTTTTTGAATAATCTCGTAAAGAGAGAGGTTTTCTATAGGGAGTTTGATAAACTCATCAAGAGTCTCAATAGTATGAAGAGCTAATTGACGAAGTACAATCCCTCGATAGGCTTTTGCCCAGTGGCTTACTACTTTGCCATCTTTTATAAACTTGAGCGTTGTATATGCTCTGGATGGTTTATAGAACTTATTATAAAATCCTGCACGAAGATCAAGTATCTCTTCAGACTCTAAATACTCTTCCAAAAGTTCTGCCGAGAGTTGATTATAAAATTTTTCTACTTTGATGTCACCTACACTCTGCCCCTGTTTGAGTCTATATTCTGGAATTGCATCTCTTGCACGAATGGGACCAAAGAGATTAGAGAAGAGTATAACGCTACTATCTATATACTCCTGAGCATCTGCATCTAATGAGTTATACTCTAAATAGTCAAAGGCTACACCGCTATATCTTTGAATTGCTTTCATTGTAGGTTCATAGATAATATCTTTTGTATACTTCTCTATCTCACTCTCTTTTTTTAATCCAAACATTTTTGAGAGGAGTTGCATATCTCCTTTTTGTAGGATATTTATATAAGTATGGAGGAGTTTAATTCTTGATGAAGTAAGAGAAGTAAAGAGTAGAGAGTTGATATTAAATGCTTCATTTCCACCTGATATTTTTGTTTCGCTAGGAGCTAAAAGAATTTTCATATAGCTACTCCTTTATTCTTTTTGTTTAATGTAAGTAAATTATAGCATAAAAATGAAATAAAAAGAATTTAAAAGAAATTTACAAAAAGCCTTGACAAATTATATTTTTTTGTCTATAATTCCGTCACATTTCAAGTAAACGACTTAGAGATGATGGTGCTGGTGTAGCTCAGTTGGCTAGAGCAGCTGATTTGTAATCAGCAGGTCGGGGGTTCGAGTCCCTTCACCAGCTCCATAAAATAATTATCAGTGTTTGACCAGTAAAAAGAAATAACATTAAGGTGAGTTACTCAAGCGGCCAACGAGGGCAGACTGTAAATCTGCTGACTATGTCTTCGGAGGTTCGAATCCTCCACTCACCACCATATATGTTAAATCGCATTTAGATGCGGGCGTAGCTCAGTGGCTAGAGTTCCTGCCTTCCAAGCAGGCTGTCGAGAGTTCGAATCTCTTCGCCCGCTCCATAGTACTGGGAGCTGTGTGAATTATCATATATACAGATAAAAAACTTCACATTACAAAAGCTTTCCACAAACAATGATTATTAACTATATAAAAATAAATAAATGCCCAGATAGCTCAGAGGCAGAGCACTTCCTTGGTAAGGAAGAGGTCGGCGGTTCAATTCCGCTTCTGGGCTCCACTCGCAATATGGACAAAAGTATTACTTAGAGAAAAAGCTAGTAATAGTTCTGTCCATATTCGGCGGTATGGGGTCCTGTGACCATTTTGAGAAATCTCTCAATAAACATTGAGAAAAACCTGATATAATATCAGCCGTATTTTAAAAAACATAAAGCTAGGAGAATTACGATGGCTAAAGAAAAATTTGAACGAACCAAACCACATGTTAACATCGGTACAATCGGACACGTTGACCACGGTAAAACAACATTAACAGCTGCTATTACAATGTGTTTAGGGCTTAGAAATGGACAAGCTACAATGGATTATGATCAAATTGATAATGCTCCTGAAGAGAAAGAGAGAGGGATTACAATCGCTACTTCTCATGTAGAGTATGAAACTGAAGGTCGTCACTACGCTCATGTTGACTGTCCAGGTCACGCCGACTATGTTAAAAACATGATTACTGGTGCTGCTCAAATGGATGGTGCTATTCTTGTTATTGCTGCGACAGATGGTCCAATGGCACAAACTAGAGAGCATATCCTTCTTTCTCGCCAAGTTGGTGTACCATACATTGTTGTATTCTTGAACAAAGAAGATCAACTAGATGATGAAGATAAAGAAGAGATGTTAGAACTTGTAGAGATGGAAGTTAGAGAACTTCTTTCTGAATATGAATTTCCAGGTGATGATACTCCAATCGTAGCTGGTTCTGCATTCCAAGCTCTTGAAGAAGCTAAAGCTGGTACAGCTGGTGAGTGGTCAGAAAAAATCTATACACTTATGGATGAAGTTGATGCATATATCCCTGAGCCAGTAAGAGAAACTGATAAAGAGTTCTTGATGCCAATTGAAGATATCTTCTCTATCCAAGGTCGTGGTACAGTTGTAACTGGTAAAATTGATCGTGGTACTGTATGTATTGGAAACTCTGTAGAGATTGTTGGTATCAAAGATACGCAAACAACAACTGTAACAGGTGTTGAGATGTTCCGTAAAGAGATGGATTGTGGTCAAGCTGGTGATAATGCTGGTATTCTTATCCGTGGTATTGACAAAGATGCTGTACAAAGAGGTATGGTTCTTTGTAAGCCAGGATCAATCACTCCACATACTAAATTTGAAGCTGAAGTTTATGTTCTTACTAAAGAAGAGGGTGGTAGACACACTCCATTCTTTAACAACTATAGACCACAGTTTTATGTAAGAACTACAGATGTAACTGGTTCAGTTCAACTCCAAGAGGGTACTGAGATGGTTATGCCTGGTGATAATGTTAAAATTGATGTTGAGCTTATCGCACCAGTTGCACTTGAAGATGGTACAAGATTCGCTATCCGTGAAGGTGGTAGAACTGTTGGTGCTGGTGTTGTTACTAAGGTAATCGCATAAGTTTAATGATTAGAGCTTAGGCTCTAGTCAATCTATAGCGAGACTAAGGAAGAGTATGAGAGAAACAATACATTTAGGATGTGAAAAGTGTACACGACGCAACTATCACACAACTAAAAATAAAAAGACAACAACAGGTAAATTGGCAATTAAAAAGTACTGTAAATGGTGCAAATGTCATACTGTTCACAAAGAGATGAAGCTGTAAGCTTCTCCTCTTTACCCTAAATACTATTTAGGCCAATAGCTCAGTTGGTAGAGCACTGGTCTCCAAAACCAGGTGCCGGGGGTTCGAGTCCCTCTTGGCCTGCCACAATTAAGGTAAATAATAATGGAAAAACTTTCAACATTTATAGCACATGCTAGAGAAGAGATTCATAAAGTTATATTTCCGACAAAAGTACAAGTAAGACAAGCATTTTTAGCGGTTATTCTCGTTGTAACTGTTATATCTATATTTTTAGCACTCGTTGACTTTTTAATGTCATCAATTGTTTCATCAGTTTTATAGGATTGCAGTATGAGTTTTCAATGGTATGCAATTCAGGTCTATGCAGGAAGTGAACAGTCGGTAAAAAAAGCGATTGAGCAATTAGCAGTTGATTATGGAATTGAAGAAAAAGTTGAGCGGATTGTAGTCCCAATCGAAGAGGTTATTGAAGTTAAAAATAGCGAAAAAAAGATAACAGAACGGTCTCTTTATCCGGGTTATGTTTTTGCTAGTATTAGTCTTGATACAGATCTCTGGCATAAAATACAGAGCCTACCTCGTGTCTCTCGATTTATTGGAGAGCAAAAAACACCCACAGCACTTAGCGAATCTGATATTAGAGTAATCTTAGAGAAGATGGAAAACAAATCTGCTCCTAGACCTAAAGTAGATTTTGAGATGAACGAAATTGTTCGTATAGTTGATGGGCCGTTTGCGAACTTTACAGGAATGGTTGAAGAGTATGACTTAGATCATGGAAAGCTTAAGCTTAATGTTTCTATTTTTGGTCGTAATACACCAGTCGAAATTGACTATACACAAGTAGAAAAAATTATTTAATAGTATAAATAATCTACAAAAGAGTATAAGTAAAGAGTTTTACTTATACTACTTAATTTAATAAAAGGAAAGACAGATGGCAAAAAAGATATCTGATAAATTTAAGCTTATGATACCTGCTGGTTCAGCGAATCCATCACCACCAGTTGGTCCTGCACTTGGACAGCGTGGTGTAAATATTATGGAGTTTTGTAAAGCATTTAACGAGAAAACAAAAGATAAAATGGGATTCAAAATTCCTGTTATTATTACAGTTTATAGTGATAGAAGTTTTACTTTTGAGACAAAACAACCACCTGCAAGTGATTTAATCATGAAAGCTGCTGGTATCAAAAATGGTACTGATAACCCTATTACTACTAAAGTAGGTTCTATTAGTCAAGCACAACTTGATGAAATTATTGTTCAAAAAATAGCTGACCTTAATACAGACAACAAAGAGATGGCTGCAAAAATTATTGCAGGTTCTTGTAGAAGTATGGGTGTAGAAATTACTGAGTAATCTTAATTACCACAAAAGATTTAAAATATCGTGGGAGCAAATAAGCGGAGAAAACTATGGCAAAAAAAATAAGTAAAAGAACACAACAATTATTAGAAAAATATGATAGTACCAAAGTATATGGTATCGATGAAGCATTTACAACACTTAAAGATCTCAAATCAGCAAAGTTTGATGAGACTGTAGAGGTAGCATTAAATCTTAATGTAGACCCTAGACATGCCGATCAGATGATTAGAGGGTCTGTAGTATTACCAAACGGTACTGGTAAAACAGTTCGTGTTGCAGTTTTTGCAAAAGGTGATAAAGCAGATGAAGCAAAAGCAGCTGGTGCAGACTTGTATAATGCTGATGAACTCATTGAGATGATTCAAGCAGGTAATATTGATTTTGATACAGTTATCTCAACACCAGATATGATGGGTGTACTTGGAAAAGTAGCAAGAATTCTTGGACCAAAAGGTTTGATGCCTAACCCTAAGACAGGTACAGTTACTATGGATGTAACAACTGCTATCAACAATGCTAAAGGTGGACAGGTAAACTTTAGAGTTGATAAAAAAGGTAATATCCACGCTGGTATTGGTAAAGCAAGTTTTGATCAAGAAAAAATAACAGAAAACTTTAAAACATTTATTGAAAAAATAAACAAAGCAAAACCTGCATCTGCAAAAGGTAAATATATTACAAATGCAGCAATATCATTAACAATGAGTCCATCAGTTACTCTTGATTTAACAGAATTAGCAGATTTGAAATAAGATTAAAAATTTATAAATAATTATCTTAGGCTGAAGATAACAGGGGCTAGAGCTTAATATAAACTTATCTTTAAGATAAGTGTTGTTCGCAACAACCCAGTTAGAGGTCGAAAGGAGAAAATATGACTAAAACAGAAAAAGTAGAACTTGTTGCTCAAATGACAGAGTCATTTACAGATACTGCTGCAATCATTGTATGTGATTACAAAGGTATGAGTGTAGAGCAATTGGAATCAGTAAGAGTTTTGGCTCGTGAAAATGATGCTGAAGTTAAAGTTGTTAAAAATACTTTGGCTACAATTGCACTCAAAAATGCAGGTCAAGAGGAAGTAACATTTGTTGATACAAACTTAGTTATTTGGGGTAATGACCAAATATCTACTTGTAAAGTAGCTGATAAAGCAGCTGATGACAACAAAAATTTATTTACAATAAAAACTGGTCTTCTTGAAGGAAAAGTTGTTGATTTGGCTACAATCAATGCAATGGCGAAACTTCCAGGTAGAGATGAGCTTATTGGTATGTTACTTAATGTTTGGAATGCTCCAGTACGGAACTTTACGATTGGACTTTCAGCACTAGCAACCAAAAAAGAAGAAGAGGCGTAGATTTTACTCTACACTATAATTAACGAAGAAAATAAGGAAATAAACATGGCAACAACTAAAGAAGATGTATTAGAATTTATCTCTAACCTATCTGTTCTTGAACTCTCTGAGCTTGTAAAAGAATTTGAAGAAAAATTTGGCGTATCTGCTCAAGCTACAGTAGTAGCTGGTGGTGCAGTAGCTGAAGCAGTAGAAGAGCAAACAGAATTTGATGTAGTACTTACAGATGCAGGTGCTAAGAAAATTAATGCTATTAAAGTAGTAAGAGCAATCACAGGTCTTGGTCTTAAAGAGGCTAAATCAGCTGTTGAAGAGGTACCAACTGTACTTAAAGAGGGTGCTACTAAAGAAGAAGCGGAAGAGTTTAAAAAGCAAATTGAAGAGGCTGGAGCTTCTTGCGAACTTAAGTAATTCTTTACTTAAGAGAGTACTCTCTTGGGTACTCTCTGTTCTATCCATACTTTAGATATAGTTACAAGCTATTAGGGGTTAATATTTACGCTCTTAGAGATAGTTTATTTGTATATCTATACAAAACTAACCAAAACCCGAATTAAATAATCAAAACTACAAACTATATAAGGTCAATCTATGTTAAACTCTTTACATTCTGGAAATAGACTTCGTGTTGATTTTTCTAAAACTCCACGAGAGATTGAAATCCCAAATCTTTTACAACTGCAACAAAAAAGTTATGAAAACTTTTTGATGCTAGGTGAAAAGGATAGACGAAATAGTACCATAGAAAAGGTATTTAGATCTTCTTTCCCTATCCATGACCAACAAAATCGTCTTACACTTACTTATAAAAATAGTGAAATAGTCAAACCTAAATATACTGTTAGAGAGTGTATGGAGAGAGGACTTACCTACTCTGTATCCTTAAAGATGAATATTGCTTTGACTATCTGGAATAGAGATGAAAAGAGTGGTGAGAAGCTTGACCCAAAAGAGATTAAAGAACAGGCAGTATTTGTACGAGATATTCCATTAATGACAGATAGAACCTCTTTTGTTGTCAATGGTGTTGAGAGAGTTATTGTAAACCAACTCCATAGAAGCCCTGGTGTTATCTTCAAAGAAGCAGAGGCTACTACAGTAGTTAATAAACTTATCTACTCTGCACAGATTATTCCAGACCGTGGTTCTTGGCTCTATTTTGAGTATGATGCAAAAGATATTCTCTATGCTAGAATTAACAAAAGAAGAAAAATACCTATTACAATTTTGTTTAGAGCCTTGGATTACTCAAAAGAGGATATTATCAAACTATTCTATCCAACAAAAATAATTAGCATTAAAAATAATAGATTTTTAACAAAGTTTGATGCAAATGATTTTGCAGGTCGTGCAGATTATGATGTAAAAGATATGGATGGAAATGTTATTGTCTCAGCAGGAAAAAGACTTACCAAAAAGAAAGCACAAAAGCTTACTGATGATGGTCTAGAGTGGATTGAGTATCCTCTTGAAACGCTTATGGATAGACACCTTGCAAAAGCAGTAATTGACCAAGAGAGTGGAGAAGTCTTGTATGATGTAGTCTCTCCATTAGATGAATCAAAACTCAAAAAGATGATAGATCAAGGTATTGATACTATTGAGATAGCTAATGATTTAGCCGAAGATACAGATGGTTCTATTATTAAATCATTTATTGCCGACCAAGAGTCTTTGAGACTACTTAAGCAGACAGAAGAGATAGAAGATGAGAACCTTCTCTCTGTGATTCGTATCTATAAAGTAATGAGACCAGGTGAGCCTGTGACTCCTGAAGCTGCAAAAGCATTCTTACGACAGCTCTTTTTTGATCCAGAGCGATATGATTTGACTAAAGTTGGTCGAATGAAGATGAATCATAAACTTGGACTCTCTATCCCTGAGTATGTGACAGTTATGACAGCAGAAGATATTATAAATACAGTCAAATATCTTATCAAAGTCAAAAATGGTCAAGGGCATATAGATGATAGAGACCATTTAGGAAATAGAAGAATTAGAGCTATTGGTGAGCTTTTGGGGAATGAGCTTCATAGCGGTCTTACAAAGATGCAAAAAGCTATTAAAGATAAGATGACTACGATTAGTGGTACGCTTGATGAGTTGATGCCTCATGATTTGGTCAACTCTAAAATGATTACCAATACTATCTTAGAGTTCTTCTCTAGTGGACAGTTGAGCCAGTTTATGGATCAGACCAATCCTCTCTCTGAAGTAACACACAAGAGAAGACTCTCTGCTCTAGGTGAGGGTGGTCTTGTCAAAGAGAGAGCTGGTTTTGAAGTACGGGATGTTCACCCTACACACTATGGTAGAATCTGTCCTATTGAGACTCCAGAGGGTCAGAATATTGGTCTTATCAATACTCTTGCTACCTATGCAAAGGTAAATGAGCTTGGATTTATTGAGGCTCCTTATAAGATAGTCAAAGATGGTAAGGTAATGGATGAGATTGTCTATATTACGGCCACACAAGAAGAGGATAAGTGTATTGCTCCTGCATCAACTGTAGTAGATGAGCATGGGATGATTGTTGAGGATTTGATAGAGACAAGACTCAATGGTAATATTGAGTTGAACCTTGTATCACGAGTTGATTTGATTGATATCTCTCCATTGATGATTTCTGGGTCGGCTGCTGCGTTGATTCCATTTTTGGAGCATGATGATGCCAACCGTGCATTGATGGGGTCAAACATGCAACGACAGGCTGTTCCTATGCTCAAAACAGAAGCACCTGTAGTAGGTACTGGTATGGAGGCTATAGTAAGTCGTGATGCTTGGGAAGCTGCAAAAGCTAAGCGATCAGGAACAGTAGAAAAAGTAGACGGTAAAAATATCTATGTAATGGGTGAAGATAAGAGTGGAGTATTTATTGACCACTATGCACTTGAAAAAAATATGAGAACCAACCAAAATACTACTTTCTCACAAACACCTATTGTGCAACTTGGTGCCAAAGTTACCAAAGGGCAAGTTATTGCAGATGGTCCAAATATGGATCAAGGTGAACTTGCTATTGGTAAAAATATTCTTGTGGCCTTTATGCCTTGGTATGGATATAACTATGAAGATGCGATTATTATCTCTGAGAAGTTAATTCGTGAAGATACCTTTACCTCTGTGCATACTTATGAAAAAGAGATAGAAGCACGAGAACTCAAACATGGTACAGAAGAGATTACTAGAGATATACCAAATATTCGTGAAGATGAACTTCTACACCTAGATGATAGTGGTATTGTTAAGATTGGTACTCATGTGAAGCCAGGTATGATATTGGTAGGAAAAGTAAGTCCAAAAGGAGAGATTAAACCAACTCCAGAAGAGCGACTCCTTCGTGCTATCTTTGGTGAAAAAGCGGGTCATGTTGTTAATAAATCACTCTACTGTCCTGCCTCTATGGAGGGTGTTATTGTAGATATAAAAGTCTTTACCAAAAAAGGTCACGAAAAAGATGCTCGTGCCTTACAGGCTTTTGAAGAGGAGAAATCAATTCTTGATGGAGACCACCATGACCAACTCTTGATGATTGATAGAGAAGAGATGCTTCGTATTACAGCACTTCTTTCTAAAAATATACTTGTTGCTGATGTTACTATTGATGATGTTGAGTATAGTGCAGGAACAACAATACCAGAAGATATAGTCAAGGGGATTAACCGTTTTATCCTTAGAAAAGTAGTGCAGTCATTTAATGCTGAAGTTCAAGCAGAGTATGAAGGTATGAAAAACTACTTCCTCAAACAGAAGAAGAGATTGAAAAATGAGCATGAAGAGAAGTTAAGCGTTCTTGAAAAAGATGACATTCTTCCAAGTGGTGTTACTAAGTTGGTGAAGATATATATTGCAACCAAAAGAAAACTCAAAATTGGTGATAAGATGGCAGGTCGTCACGGAAACAAAGGTATTGTCTCTAATATTGTTCCTGAACCTGATATGCCATATATGGAAGATGGAAGAGCTGTTGATTTAATCTTGAACCCTCTAGGGGTACCAAGTCGTATGAATATTGGTCAGATTTTGGAAGTTCACCTAGGACTTGTTGGAAAACGCCTTGGCGAACAGATTGCAGAGATGTTTGAAGCACAACAAGCCACACTGATTACTGACCTTAGAGAGAAGATGACTCAAATAGCAGATATTGCTAAACTTATGAATGCCAAAGAGACTCTAGCTAAGTTAAGTGATGAAGAGTTTTTGGTGTATGCTAGAGACTGGAGTAATGGTGTAAAGTTTGCAGCTCCAGTATTTGAGGGTGCTAATAGAGATGAGTTTGAAAAATTATTTGAATTAGCCAAAATAGATGCTGATGGAAAAACTCACCTTTATGATGGAATGACAGGTGAAAAGATGATAGAGAGAGTTAATGTAGGGTATATGTATATGCTCAAACTCCATCACCTTGTAGATGAGAAGGTTCATGCAAGAAGTACAGGACCATACTCACTCGTTACACAACAGCCTGTTGGTGGTAAAGCACTCTTTGGTGGACAGAGATTTGGAGAGATGGAGGTGTGGGCATTAGAGGCTTATGGTGCTTCACATATCCTCAAAGAGATGTTGACAATTAAGTCAGATGATGTAGAGGGAAGGGCTAGAGCCTACAAAGCTATTACAAAAGGCGAGAGTGTTCCTGAGTCTGGAGTTCCTGAGACAATGTTTGTATTGACCAAAGAGCTTCAGGCCCTTGGACTTGATGTAGAACTGTATGAGACGCAAAAAGAAGGAGAGGGCGAATATGAGTAAGAGATTAGAAAACTTAATACCAATTGACCTAAATAGTGAAGAGAAACCAAAAGATATAGAGGCGTTGCAATTAAGAGTTGCAAGTCCAGAGAAAGTACTCTCTTGGAGTTTTGGGGAGGTAAAAAAGCCTGAGACAATTAACTATCGTACTCTTAAACCAGAGAGAGATGGTCTTTTTTGTGCAAAGATATTTGGACCTATTCGTGATTATGAGTGTCTTTGTGGTAAGTATAAAAAGATGCGATATAAGGGTGTAGTGTGTGAGAAGTGTGGTGTAGAGGTAACCACTTCAAAAGTAAGAAGAAACAGAATGGGGCATATTGCATTGATTGTACCTGTGGCACATATTTGGTATGTAAGTTCACTTCCTTCAAGAATTGGTACACTTCTTGGTGTCAAGATGAAAGATTTAGAGCGAGTCCTCTATTATGAAGCTTACATTGTAAAAGATCCGGGTGAAGCAAGTTATGATAGCGAAGGACTCTCTCCTCTACTTAAAGATGATGTCCTCAATGAAGAGCAGTATCAGCAGATTCTCCAAAGATTTGGAGACAGTGGATTTGATGCGAGAATGGGTGGAGAGGTTATCCAAGAGCTTCTTGCTGAGCTTGATTTGGTAGAGATGTTTAGTAAACTCAAAGAGGATATTAAGGCTACTAAATCTGAAGCAAAGAGAAAAACTATTGTAAAAAGATTAAAAGTTATTGAAGCATTTCTTAATTCTGGAAATAGACCAGAGTGGATGATGCTCACAAACTTACCTGTACTTCCACCAGATTTAAGACCTCTTGTAAGTCTTGATGGTGGTAAGTTTGCCGTCTCTGATGTGAATGACCTCTATAGAAGAGTTATCAACCGTAACCAAAGACTCAAAAGACTGACAGAGCTTGACGCACCTGAGATTATTGTGCGTAATGAAAAAAGAATGCTTCAAGAGTCTGTAGATGCACTCTTTGATAATGGTCGTCGTGGTAATGCTGTAAAGGGTGCAAACAAAAGACCACTCAAATCACTCTCTGAAGTTATCAAAGGAAAACAGGGTCGATTTAGACAAAACCTTCTTGGAAAAAGAGTTGACTTTTCGGGTCGTTCTGTTATTGTTGTAGGGCCTCATTTGCGTATGGATCAGTGTGGACTCCCTAAGAAGATGGCACTTGAACTCTTTAAGCCACACCTTATGGCAAAGCTTGAAGAGAAAGGGTATGCAACTACCCTAAAACAAGCTAAAAAGATGATTGAGATGAAAGTCAATGAAGTTTGGGAGTGTCTTGAAGAGGTTGTTGAGTCCTATCCAATACTTCTCAACCGTGCGCCAACACTGCATAAGCTCTCTATTCAAGCCTTTCACCCTCGTTTGATTGAAGGAAAAGCTATACAGTTGCACCCACTTGTCTGTTCTGCATTTAATGCGGACTTTGATGGGGATCAGATGGCGGTGCATGTACCACTAGGTGATAATGCAATTGCAGAAGCAAAAATTTTGATGCTCTCATCTATGAATATTTTGCTTCCTGCCTCTGGTAAAGCGATTGCTGTACCATCACAAGATATGATTTTGGGACTCTATTATCTTACACTAGAGAAAACTGAGGTCAAAGGTGAGCATAAGCTTTTTGCCAATGTTGAAGAGGTTGAGATTGCATTTGAACAACAAGCTCTTGATTTAAATGCTAAAATTAGAACAGTAATCGATGGTAAAATCATTCGTTCAACATCAGGTCGTCTTATTTTAAAATCAATTATTCCTGATTATGTTCCAGAGAAGTACTGGAATAAAATTTTAAAGAAAAAAGATATTGGTGCATTAGTCGATTATGTTTACAAAATTGGTGGTATCAATGATACAGCCTCTTTCTTGGATGATCTTAAAGATATAGGTTTTAAGTATGCTACAAAAGTAGGGGTCTCTATCTCTATTGATGATATTAAAATCCCAGAGCTCAAAGAGCCAAGAGTAGCAGAGGCAAAATCTTTGGTAAAAGAGATTCAACAGCAGTTTGGTAAAGGTCTTCTTACAGAGCAAGAGCGATACAATAAGATTATTGATATTTGGACAGATGCAAATAATGAAATTGCAGAAGCACTTATGAAACTTATTCGTGAAGATAAAGATGGATTTAACTCTGTCTTTATGATGGCGGATTCTGGTGCTAGGGGTTCTGCTGCACAGATTAGACAGCTCTCTGGTATGCGTGGACTTATGGCAAAATCAGATGGGTCGATTATTGAAACACCAATTACCTCTAACTTCCGTGAAGGGTTGAATGTACTAGAGTACTTTATTTCAACTCACGGAGCGAGAAAAGGACTTGCCGATACAGCACTCAAAACAGCCAATGCAGGGTATTTGACGCGTAAATTGATTGATGTTGCACAAAATGTTAAAGTTAATATTGATGATTGTGGAACGCATGAGGGGGTTGAGGTCTCTGATATTGTTGTGGGTAACGAGATGATTGAGCCACTTAGCGATAGAATCTATGGTAGAGTTGTTGCCCAAGATGTTATTGACCCAATTACAAGTGAAGTTTTGGCTAGTCAAGGGACACTTATTGATGAAGAGATGGCAAACCGTATTAAAGATGCCGATGTTCGTTCTGTAGTGATGAGAGCTCCATCTACTTGTAAGGTAGAGAGAGGGATTTGTGCTAAGTGTTATGGTCTGAATATGGCTGAGAACAAACTTGTCAAGACAGGTGAAGCGGTGGGAGTTATTGCTGCTCAATCTATTGGTGAGCCAGGAACACAGCTAACCCTTCGTACATTCCACACAGGGGGTACAGCTACAGCAGGGAAAGAAGAGAGACAAGTTGTTGCCACAAAAGAGGGTTTCATTCGTTATTATAACCTCTCTGTATATCGTAACCGTGAAGATAATTTGATTGTTGCAAATAGAAGAAATGCAGGTATTTTACTTGTAGAACCAAAAATAAAAGCAGTTATATCAGGAAAATTATCTTTAACAATTACGCATGATGAGATTGTAATATTTGTTGATTCAGCTAGTGGAGATGTTACTAAATATAATATTAGAAAAAGTGATGTAGCCAAATCTAATGAACTTGCAGGAGTTGCAGGAAAGATTGAAGGAAAACTCTATTTACCATTCCAAAATGGTGATATGGTATCCAAGGGTGACTCTATTGTAGAAGTTATCAAAGAGGGCTGGAGTGTACCAAGCCGTGTTCCATTTGCGAGTGAACTCAAAGTAGAAGATGGGGCTCCTGTAACACAGCAAGTAATCGCTGAAGCAAAAGGACAACTCAAATACTTTATTCTTAAGGGAGATTACCTCGAACCAATTGATACTATTACCCAAGGCTCTCCTGTAGAAGAGAAGGGTCTTTTTGCTGTTATTGTTGATGAGCGTAATAGAGAAGCAGCAAGACACTATATCTCAAGAGGTTCTGTAATTAGTGTAGCAACCAATGGATTGGTGGAGAGAGGTGATGTTATCTCTGCACCACAAACTCAAACTCAAAAGGTAATTGCAGAGTGGGATCCATACTCTGAACCAATTATTGCAGAGCAAAATGGTACACTGAAGTTTGAAGATATTATTCCTGGTATTACTGTAGCAGAGCAGTTTGATGAAGTAACAGGAGATACCAGACTAGAACTCAATGAGTATATTCCAGCAGCCTATAAACCAGCTATTATTCTAGCAACAGATTCTGGTGAGATTATTCGTTATCAACTTGATCCAAAAAGTATTCTTTTTGTTCAAAATGGTGATGATGTAACAATTGCTGATATTTTGGCAAAGACACCAAAAGCAGCGATTAAATCAAAAGATATTACAGGGGGTCTTCCAAGAGTATCTGAACTCTTTGAGGCAAGACGACCAAAAGATATTGCACTTATTGCACAGATTGATGGTGTTGTTAGCTTTGGGAAGCCTTTGCGTGGGAAAGAGCGATTGATTGTTACAAGTGAAAATGGTCAGATAACTGAACAGTTTGTAGACAAAGGAAAAATGGCACTTGTAAATACTGGTGAGTTTGTGCATACTGGTGAGAAACTTACAGAGGGTACTATCTCTAGCCATGATATTTTGGCCGCTCTAGGTGGAAGAGCCTTGTATGAGTATATCGTGAGTGAAGTCCAGCAGGTCTATAGAAGACAAGGGGTTAATATCTCAGATAAGCATATCGAGATAGTTGTCTCTCAGATGATGCGACAGGTAAAGATTGTAGATAGTGGTGATAGTAAGTTTATCGCTGCTGATATTATCTCAAAAAGAAAATTCCAAGAAGAGAATGAACGGGTGATTAAGCTTGGTGGTGAACCAGCAATTGCCGAGCCGATGCTTGTAGGTATTACAAGGGCTGCTGTTGGGGCAGATAGTATCATCTCTGCGGCATCTTTCCAAGATACAACCAAAGTCTTAACCTCTGCATCTATTGCAGGGACAGTTGATGGGTTAGAAGACCTCAAAGAGAATGTTGTTATTGGTCGCCTTATTCCCGTGGGTACAGGTATGGTTGATACCTCTAAGATTGTTTTAACAGAGGCCCAGTAGAGAGTTTATATGGGTATCCTTTATGGGTACTCATAGTTTAGGATATTTATGAAAAAACTCTTTTCAACTATTTTATTACTTATTTTAGTATTTATAGCTTCACTCTATTTCTATTTAAAGTTTACGACTGAGTATATCTCTACAACTATAGCCATAGAGGCTCCTTTTGAAAATTTGGAAAATATCTTAGATACCCAAACAGAAATTATCAAATCCCAAGCTATTATCACAAAAGCACTTCAAGAGCTTAATATCTCTACCACAAAGCTATCTTCTATCCAACAAAGAGTTTTTGTAGAGCGAGTCAAAAATTCATCTATTCTCAAAATATCTATCTCAAAACACGCAACTCCACAAGCAAAAAGTATTTTAAACGCTATAGCCAATATCTATACTACACACTATAATCAAGAGAGTACAAAAAGTCAATTAATGTTATCAAATACCATAGATAATAGGCTTCAAACACTAGAGCAGAGTATCAACGACTTAGCACTTAGATTAGAGAAGTTTAGAGAAGAAAATCATTATATAGTCACAACTACAGTAGCCCAAAAGAGAGTAAATACTCTTGAAATATTAAATAAGAGACTTTTAAAAATAACTATAGAGTTAGATATTCTTAAAAGAGTCTCCAGAGAGTTACAGACAAATAAAAATATAGAGAGACTCCTTGTTGCGGGTCTCTATAGTAGTAAAGAGAGAGAAAATAAAATTTTAGAAGAGAGCATTAGGCAACTCCAGCAATCAATTATTCAGATGAAGATACTTCTTGGTGATTATACAAAAGAGTATCCGGAGGTTATTAAATTAAAACGAAAAATCTTAGAACTCAAAAATATTACGCTCACTATTATCAAAAATAATCAAAAAAGTTATAAGCAAGAGAAGAGACTTCTGCAAGAGTATATTAAAAAAGAGAGAGTATTTATAGAAAAAATACCATCGAGCGATAGAGTTGTAACAAGCTTCAAAGAGCAACTCTATAGCAAGAGAAAACTCTATAATACTCTTTTGGAGAAAAAGCTCAATCTTACACTCAAACAGACAAAGAGTAGCAGAGCCTATATTGTAGATAAAAATAGAGAAGAGAGTTATAGAAATTATAATTTTTACCTACAAGAGTTTCTTTTTATAGTAGAAAAAAAATACAAATAGTCAAAATGATATACCTTTGATATATCTCTATGTTAGAATAGATATAAAATAGTATAAGAGAGAGATAATGCAGGTATACCATTTATAGTTGAAGATGACTTTATTAATGCCAAATTTCTTGTATCAGTAGTAAAGAAACTAGGACATAATACACAGAGTGCTAAAAGTGCTTTGAGTGCTATAGAGATAGTAAATACTCAAAGCATAGATATTATCTTTATGGATATATCTTTGGAGGGGAGTATGAATGGTATTGAGTGTGCTAAGATTATTAATCAAAAATACCAAATCCCTATTATCTACACTACAGCATTTCAAGATACTAAAACCATCCAAGAAGCGACTGAGACAAATCTCTATGGGTATCTTGTAAAACCTTTTGATTTTGTAAATGTTAGGGTTGCATTAGAAGTTGCTATAAGTAAAATAATTTTAGATAATAGACAAACTAACGACTATCAACGCATCTGTGAAATTTATGAGTTTGATACAAAAACAGAGACGATATTTAGAGAGGGAGAGCCTATTATTCTTAGCAAAAATGAGTCAAAGCTTTTTGCTTCTCTTTTTAAAAATATTAACCATAATGTCTCAAATGAGTATCTTGCCTATAGTGTATGGGAGGATGAAGAGGTAGATGTATCAAGAATTCGTAATAGTATTTTAAGGCTACGAAAAAAACTTCCAGAGCTAAATATTCAAACTATTACAGGTATAGGGTATATGCTAAGAGAGTGTTATTAGTGCTAGGGGTACGCTCTCTATTTTTATTTTTTCTACTTTCGGTTATGCTTGAAGCTACTAGTAGTTTTAAGCTCTACTATCTTGAAGATAAGCAAGAGGTACAGACAATAGAGAGTATCCAAAAAGTAGAGTTTAGTGAAGTTTTAGCAAGTCGTTTTAGTTTGGGCTATCGTGACCAAAATCATAGTCACTGGTTTGCTATTGATATTAGCTCTGATGCTACAGAGGAGCAACTCTACCTCTATTTTACCAATCTATTTGCCAAAGAGTTTACCTTTTATTACCAAGGTAGCAGTGCAAAATGGCACAAAAAAGAGGTAGGTTATAGCCAAGAGAATCGTAGTGATAGTATATGGACAAGCAAACCAACACTTAAACTTCCTATTCAATATCATACAAGAGTTTTTGTAAAGATCAAGAGTGATGTAGCGATTGTGGGGGAGTTTTTGCTCTTTGAAGGGCTAAGTACTCTTATAGAGTATCAAAGCTATTACTATCTCTTTTTTGCACTCTTTTTTGGGGTATTGCTTATGAGTATAGCTATTAATCTCTTTTTATCTCTTACACTCAAAGAGCCAATCTATAGCTACTATCTAGGTTATCTCCTCTTTTTTGGTAGTTTTGTTTTTATGGTGAACTCTCTGCATAGTACCTTTGCTACACCTCTTATTATCCAAATTTTTCGTATGTTCTCACCTATAGCACTTATCTTTTTTATACTCTTCTCCAAAGAGCTTTTGCAATTAAAAAAGATTACACCACGCTTAAATATGCTACTCAATCTTATACTT
>Ga0193965_1000166_pt1 | contig 23101 bp, 20 predicted proteins | sample FB_8_MG_FD_140330 | JGI IMG/M metagenome (GOLD analysis project Ga0193965, IMG submission 140330) | Microbial mat bacterial communities from the Broadkill River, Lewes, Delaware, United States - FB_8_MG | ecosystem: Environmental > Aquatic > Freshwater > River > Microbial mats | place: USA... | reverse complement strand
TATTAATTGAACCGACACAAATATTGTATTTAAATAGATTTATCCAAGTGGGATACAAGCAATGTTACAATTGAACCGACACAAATATTGTATTTAAATGAGAGTCCTGTTACAGTAATAGAGAGTCTTTGTGCTAATTGAACCGACACAAATATTGTATTTAAATTCTTACACGACCGACCTCAACTGCTGGAGCTATTATTGAACCGACACAAATATTGTATTTAAATTAGTATTATGGCAGTACAAAATCAATTTAGAAGAGTATTGAACCGACACAAATATTGTATTTAAATGGAAGAGATTAGGTCTTTGGTTGGTGGAACTGTTTCATTGAACCGACACAAATATTGTATTTAAATTAAAATATCCATAAAATTATTTGATATATGTGTATATTGAACCGACACAAATATTGTATTTAAATCTATCATTTACAATCGTATAAACGATAGATGGTAAATTGAACCGACACAAATATTGTATTTAAATGATGAGTACTCTATGGAAGATATTGAATTTTATCAATTGAACCGACACAAATATTGTATTTAAATTTTGCTATATGTAATTTTACATTTTCTAATTTTATATTGAACCGACACAAATATTGTATTTAAATGGATTTATGACTTCTCTACTCAATGGCTTCAATATATTGAACCGACACAAATATTGTATTTAAATTTTGCAACAACTGGAGAAGTTGTATCTATTGCTAAATTGAACCGACACAAATATTGTATTTAAATAATGATAGTGGTATATGTTTTCCTAGCTGGAGTACTCATTGAACCGACACAAATATTGTATTTAAATTTGATAAAAACTTGACATACGGCGAAAAGGTTTTATATTGAACCGACACAAATATTGTATTTAAATCTAGAAAGAAATAGATTTCCCACATTAGAGGAGCTAATTGAACCGACACAAATATTGTATTTAAATAGCAAGAGCTGGGGAGGGTATGTGGAAGTTTAATTTATTGAACCGACACAAATATTGTATTTAAATTTTATAACAGATACTGAATCTAAGAACTTTTAAATAAAGTATTTGTCATATCTATTTATTCACATAAACAAATTTAGTTTTTTTACCAACTGTTAATATTTTACCTTTACAAATTGTAATTTTACCACTCTCTTTACTATTGTAGATTTCTGTTATTTCTGTTTCACAACCAGCTTTTTGATTCTGTGTAGTATTTTTTTTGATTTTTTTATATTGTGTATAAGTTTTTGTATTTGGAGTTGAAGTCGAACTTTTTTTAGGGATATATTGACTATTATCTCCTTGGTAATAAACTACCTCTTTTTTTACACAACCTGTAAATATAATCAATATAGCTATAAATATTATTTTTATCAAATTTTCCTCTTTTATTTCTAATTTTTTTCTATGGAATTCTAACATTTAGATGGTTACAATAGTATAAATGTTTAAATTACTAAACTATCTATATATTCACTCCACCATTTTACCAATGGTTTTAGTTGTTCAAAATAATCAGCTTTATGGCTATAAGCTCTTTCAACTAGATTTGTTGATTGATGGTCAAGAAATCTCTCTTTTACCTCATAACTTAAATTGTGTTTTATTTGATTAGTTTCTAATATACTTCTACAACTTCCTCTCAAACCATGAAATGTTTGTTTATTCTTATACCCTAAGCTAGTAAGTATTTTATTTGGTGTATCTATATTTATAGGTTTATTATTACTTCTACCAATAAATACAAATTCACTATTTGATGTTAATTCATACTGCTCTTGTAATATCTTTAATACTTGAAAAGAGAGTGGAACTTTAAAGTCAGGGAGGTTATGGTCTTTTATTTTCATAAGTTCTCTTGGAATTGTAAGAGAACAATTATCAAAATTTATATATTCCCATTTTAGATTTGTTAAGTTACTAGCTCTTAGTGGAATATGAAGTGCAAATTTCAATATATTTTTATTTAATGTTTTATTATTAAAATAGATATCATTTACAAGTTTTTTAAATTCATCCTCTTGTGTTATTTTTGGGTTATGTGTAGTTTTATGTTTTGGTATAATTAAATCAAGTACAATATCATTACATATATTTCTTTTAATCAATCCTTTTGTAATAGAGTATTTAAATATAATATTTAAATATTGAAATAACTTTTTAGCAGTTTCAATACTTGAATTATTTTCATTTTTTGATAATCTTTTTTGTATTAAATTAATAATATCTTGATGTGTGATATCTTCTATATATTTATCTTCAAAATATGGATATATATCTAATTGAATAATTCTATTTTTATTTTCAAAAGTTCTTTTGCTTAATCTCTCTTTTTCATAACTTAACCACTCTTGTGTTAAATTTTTAAAAATTGAATTTTGTTTTTTTAGTTCATTATTATTTTTATCTTTATTATAATCAATTGGGTCTATACCTTGCTCAATTAGTTCTAAAAATTCATCTCTTTTCATTCTAGCATTTTTAAGAGTTGTTTTTGGATATGTTCCAAAACTTGTTTTTCTTCTCTTCTTTGATACTGGAGATATATATCTAAATTCAAATAATTTACTTTTATTCGTTTTTATTAAAAGTTGTAAACCACCTGTATCTGATAGTGTATAATTTTTATCTTTTACTTTTGATGTTTTTATTTTATTTTCTGTTAAACTCAAAATAGTTCTCCTTATTAAAAAATATAGATTATCATATCTTAACTTAATATTTTGTATACTCTTAATAACATCTTTTGTATAACCAAATTGTTCCATGTGGAACATTTAAGTATATACAAGAGTAATTACAAAAAATTAAAAGGTTATAAATATGGCTCAGATTTTAGGTAAATGTCCTTTTTGTGAAGATGGTATAGTAAGCTACAATATCAAAGTTATAAATGGTAGAAAAACAAAACTCTATTCTTGTAGTTGGAATAAAGTAACTACAGTTGATGAGGGAGAGACTTGGGAAAGAACAGAAGATGCAACTTGTAATTTTAAAATATTTGGTAATGCACTTCAAAGATATGGAAAAAAATTCATAGGTCCAAAAGAGGTAATAAAACTTTTAAAAGGTGAAGACTTGATTGTTCATCTTTATAGCTTTCAAAAAAAAGTAGAATACAAAAAGTATGCTACTTTAGATGAAGAATACGGTATATCTATTTTATGGGAAATAGATATAAATGAAGATGAAGATAAAAATGATAAAGTACTTTATAACTAAATTATGATAAAATACATCAAATTTAAATAATATTTATTAGGAGATACAATGGCAATTACAAGATTTGCACCAAGTCCAACAGGATATCTACATATAGGTGGTTTACGAACAGCGTTATATAGTTATCTATGGGCAAAAAAAACAGGTGGTGAATTTAAACTAAGAATAGAAGATACAGATGAAGCTAGAAATTCACAAGAGGCTGTAAAAGCTATATTAGAATCTTTTGAGTGGGTTGGTATGGATAGTGATTGTGAAATAGAATACCAATCAAAAAGATTAGATATTTATACAAAATATATAAATCAACTTTTAGATGAAGGTAAAGCATATAAATGTTATATGAGTAAAGATGAACTAGATGCTTTAAGAGAGAAGCAAATGGCTGCAAAAGAAACAACAAGGTATGATGGAACTTGGAGACCAGAAGAGGGAAAAGTATTACCAGATATTCCAAAAGATGTAACACCAGTAATAAGAATAAAAGCACCAATTGAAGATGATATAGAGTTTGAAGATGGTGTGAAGGGTGCTATGTGTTTTACTGCAAATCAAGTTGATGATTTTGTAATAGCAAGAGGAAATGGTATGCCAACTTATAATTTTGTTGTAGCTATTGATGATGCATTAATGGGTATGACAGATGTATTAAGAGGAGATGACCATTTATCAAATACTCCAAAACAAATAGTAGTATATAATGCATTAGGATTTAAAGTTCCAAAGTTTTATCATATCCCAATGATAAATAATCCATCAGGTAAAAAATTATCTAAAAGAGATGGTGCTATGGATGTTATGCAATATAAAAGAGATGGGTATTTACCAGAAGCTCTTTTAAACTTTTTAGTTAGATTAGGTTGGAGCCACGGAGACCAAGAGATATTTAGTATGGAAGAGATGTTAGAACTTTTTGACCCATCTAATATAAATAAATCAGCTTCAGCATATAATACAGAAAAACTAAATTGGTTAAATGCACACTATATAAAAAATCTACCAAATGAAAGATTATTAAAAGAGTTAGAATTTTTTGGTGTAGATATATATGGACATGATAGAAAAGAGAAAGTTCTTGATATTACAAAAGATAGAGCAAATACACTTCTTGAAGTAAAAGCTGGTATTGATAATATTATTCAAGTTCCATTATCTTATGATACAAAAGGTGTAAAAAAGTTTATAAAAGAAACTAGTATAGAGATGTTAAATGATTATATAAAATTACTTTCAACAAGTGAAAATGAATTAAATTTACCTTGTGATATTGAAGTTGTTACAAAACCATTTATTTCAGATAATAGTTTAAAATTTCCTCAACTATTTCAACCTATTAGAATAGCACTAACAGGAGGAACACAAGCACCATCAGTTTATGATATTATATCTATTTTAGGAGTAGAAGAATCTATAAGAAGAATAGAAAGAGCTATTGAATTAAATTTTGGAAGAGAGTAAAAACTCTCTTTTTTTATAGTTTATGTTATTGATAGATTTTAAAATCTTTTATAATATTAAAATCTATCATAGCATTCATTGTTGCGAACTGTTCAGCTTTTAAAAGTTGCTCCAAAGTTATATTAGCCTCTTTTAAAAATCCATCATCTAAAAGTCTTTGTTTTGTTGTACCGTTTAATAGGGGATTTTTAGGAGTAGTCCAAATACCATCTAAATAAATGGCAATATTAGCTATAGAGGTATCAGTCATATATCCATTTTGAAATATGATTATATCATCTGCTTTATCTTTTTGATTAAATAGTTTATCTATATTTTCTCTATTAACTGCTTTATATTTATAATCAATCTCTTCATCATAAACTATTTTAAAGCTTTTTATATCCCTTTGTTTATATGGGTGATACTCTATATCAACTATATCATTTTGATTATATATCACTTTACATCTTAAAAGCTCTATTGATGGTGGATATATATATTCATTTAAATCTATATTTTTTCCTATAGTTCTTGATACTCTTTGTTTATGATAATCAAGATGAAAAATCTCATCTTCATCACATTTAATTGTTTCAAAAAAAAGCTCTTTTTCATTTATCATATATACACCTTATCTATCATCTCATTATACTCTTTTGTCATATCACTATCACAAGTTATACCACCACCACTTCTATAAAATAGATTTCCATCATTATCTTTTTGTATAAATCTTATCATAACAGAGCTATCTAAATTTTCACCATCAAAAACTCCAAATACCCCTGTAAAATATTCTCTATTGTCATCTTCTATATTTTTTATAATTTCTACTGTTTTTCTTTTTGGAGTACCTGTTATACTTCCTGCTGGAAGAAGAGTAGTTATAATATCTCCTAATTTATTTTGCCAATTCTCTTCTAGTTCACCAGAAATTTTAGAACTAACTTGTAATAACTCTTTGTTACCTGCTTTAATTTTATCTATATATCTAAACTTTTCCACCCTTACTTTTTTTGATACCATTGATAAATCATTTCTTAATAAATCAACAACCATAGTATGTTCTGCTAACTCTTTTTTATCTTCTAATATAATATCTTTAGCATCTTTTATATTTGCATCGATTGTACCTTTCATAGGGTATGTATATATTTTATTTTTTTCAATCTTACAAAATCTTTCAGGTGAGAAGCATACAAATTTATCTTTATAAAATAGTTTAAATTTTGCACCACTATTTTGATATATATCTTTTAAACTACTATTACATTTTATATTAGTTTTTGTAGTGAGATTTAAAAGATAACTATTACCATTTTTTATATGCTCTTGTACTTTTATAAATTTTTGATTATATATATTTTTATCTATTGGATACTTTTCAAACTTTATATCAAGTTTTTTATCAACTTTATTTTGATTATCTATATCATATAATATATCATCTTTTTTATCTTTTAATAATACTATATCATAGTTACTCATATCAAAATCAATAACAAATAAAAAAGGCTCTTTTAAAGAGCCATAAAAATTGAGTTTTTCTTTTAAAGTCAAAATATATTTTCTTATTGTTCTAGTATTAATTTTTTTAGTACAGCCATTCTTACAGCAACTCCATTTGTAACTTGCTCTAAAATTCTTGACCTTTTATCATTTAAAATTTCATCACTAATATCTATATTTCTATTTACAGGACCTGGGTGTAGTATTAAAATATCTTTATCTTTTAGTAGCTTTTTTGTTATACAATATTTTTTAGTATAATCTTTTTTATTTTTTTCTAACTCTTCTGGTAAAATATTAAGGTTATGTCTTTCGTGTTGTACTCTTAAACTCATAATAATATCTACATCTTTTATACTATTTTTTAAATTAGTTGTTGTTTTATATTTTGATTTAATTTTAAACATTTTTGGAGATACTAATATTGGAGTTAATCCAAATCTAGGTAGTAGTTCAAGATTAGATGATGCCACTCTTGAGTTTGCGATATCTCCAACAATTGCTATGTTTTTATTTTTTATATCTTGATTAAAATATTCTAATATGGTAAATAAATCTAATAAAGCTTGAGTAGGATGAGCATTTTTACCATCACCTGCATTTAGAATAGGACAATCTACATGTGATTTTAAAGTAGCAGGTAATCCACAATCACTATGTCTAATGATAATAGCATCAGGTTTCATAGCATTTAAATTAGAAACTGTATCTTCTACAGTTTCACCTTTTTTAGTTGAACTTGTTTGAACCTCAAGATTTACTACATCAGCTCCTAATCTTTTTGCTGCTATCTCAAAACTACTTCTTGTACGAGTTGAGTTCTCAAAAAATAGTGTTACTATTAATTTGCCATCTAATAGATTATTTGATTGTAAATCTTTAAATAATCTTGCATCCTCAAATAGTTTTTTTATCTCTTTATTTGTAAAATCTTCTGTTGTAATTAAATGTTTCATATTTTATCCTATTTATTTTGTAGATAAAATTATAACATATTTTTTATTTTTATTATTATAAAAGTTTAGATTTCAAGTATAACTATATTTTCTTGATTAAAACTCATCAAATAAGTCGTCCTCTTGCTTCTCTTTTCTTCTATTTAATTTAGTTTGTTCTTTCATAAAGTATCTTAAATTTTCATATTCATCACTCTCTAAATATCTAACTTTTCCAGATGGTAATGCATTTAAATTTATACCTCCAAAACTAACTCTTTTTAAATCTACAACTTTACTACCAAAGTGAGCGAAAAATCTTCTTAACTCTCTATTTTTTCCCTCACTAATAGCAACTTTTAATTTTGAATAGTTGTCATTATTTGTTTGTATTTGGTATCCTAAAAATGGTGCAAACTCCATACTTGTAGTTTTTGTATTTTCCCAAGCACCAGCAGTTGCATCATCTAGTTTAATTCCATTATCCATACCATTTATCATAGCAGGTGTTATTTTACCCTCTATTTTAATTTTGTAAACTCTTTCTAAATCAGATTTCATTAATGCTGTTGCTATAGTTGGGTCATCTGTAAGAAGTAATAAACCCTCACTTGCATAATCCAATCTTCCAACAGGTATAAAATGGCCAAATTTACTAGCCATCGTATCATAAATAACTCTTCTTCCTTGAGGGTCATTTTTAGATACAATTTCACCTTTTAATTTATTATATACAATTACAGTAGAGGCTCTACTATAATCTACTTTTACAGTTCTTCCATTTACTTTTACAACTGTTTTAAATCCAACTTTTGTAGATAAATCACCTATTACTTTACCATCAATAGATACTTTACCCTTCTTTATAAGCTCATCCGCTTCTCTTCGACTAAATCTACTATTATGTGATATAAACTTGTTTAATCTTATTTTATTTTCTTCATCTGTTCTTGACATTAATTTGCTCTCTTTCAAAATGTTCTATATAGAACACTTTTCTTTTTATTGACCTTTTATTATTGTACAAATATTGTAGGTACAATCATAGGATATTTTCTATATTTTCTAATACAATGTTTTCTTACAACTTTTCTTATTTCCTCTTCTACAGATTTTGTGTTTTGTAAAATCCCCTCTTTTATATGGTCTAAGAAGTGAGAAAGTAAATCTTCAATCTCTTTTGTAAATATTTTTTCCATCTTTGTATCAACCATTCCAAATGATGCAACTTTTGCATCTCCAACAATTTTTCTTTCATCTTCTGATATTTGAGCAATTAACATAACTACACCTTCATTTGCCATAGTTTGTCTATCTATAACAACATCATCTGCAATTTTTCTATTTCTCATATTATCAATATATGTTTTTCCTGTTTTTACTGTTCTTACTTTTTTTAGATATTTTGGAGCTATCTCTATTTGTTCACCATCACTTAATATATAAGTATTTCTTTCTAAAACTCCACACTCAATTCCAGTTTGAATATGTCTTTTTACATGATTATATTCACCATGAACTGGTATAAAGAATTTTGGCTTAGTTAGTCTTAACATAAGTTTTTGTTCCTCTTGTGCAGCATGTCCTGATACATGAATATCAGAATAATTTTGATATGCTACTTCAGCACCAGCTTTTTGAAGTTGGTTAATAATTTCAGACACACTCCCCTCATTACCTGGAATTGCTTTTGCAGATAAAATTATTTGATCCCCTTGCTTTATCTTTATATGTCTATGTTCACCAACTGACATTCTAAATAAAGCCGACATAGGTTCACCTTGAGAACCAGTTGTTACAATTAATACCTCTTTATCAAGATGTTTACTTACTTCATGTGGGTCGATAAATTTATCTTTTGGAAATTTAAGATATCCTAAACTCATAGCAATCTCAAGGTTTTTTTCCATACTTCTACCTATTACACATATTTTTCTATTATGTTTTAATCCTGTTTCAATAGCTTGTGCAACTCTATGAAGATTTGAGCTAAATGTTGACATAATAATTCTAGCATTAGTATTTGCAAATATTTTTTCAAATGTTGGAGCTACTGCTTTTTCTGTTTTTATAAATCCAGGAGCATGAGAGTTTGTACTATCACTTAAAAGTGCTAATACACCTTTCTCACCATAATAAGCTAATCTATGTAAATCAGCAGGATATCCATCAACTGGAGTATGGTCTATCTTAAAATCACCCGTATGTATAATTGTTCCAGCTTCTGTTGTAATAGCAAGAGATGAACTATCTATAATAGAGTGAGTCATATGCATCCACTCTATCTCAAAATCTCCTACTCTAATAGGTTTTCTTTTTTGTACAGCTCTAAAATAACTTCTATGTTGTTTTAGTTTATGCTCATCAAATTTTGCACCTATAGATTCTAAAGGAAGTGGTGTACCATATACAGGAACTTGTAACTCTTTAAATAAATAAGGCATAGCCCCAATATGGTCTTCATGTGAGTGTGTGATAACTATAGCAGTGATTTTATTTTTAATTTGTCTAATATATGTAAAATCAGGTATAAGAATATCAACTCCATGCATAGAGTTATCTGGAAAACTCATTCCCACATCTACTATAATAGCACTTTTTTCTGTTTCTATTATCATCATATTACCACCAATTTCACCCAATCCACCAAGAGGGGTGATACGAACAGATGCTTCAGATTTTAGATTTAATTTATTGTGTGGATTTAATCTATCTTTTTGAATTTTCTCATTTATATCAAATGCTTTTTTTAAATCATTTGTCCAACCATTTCCACTTACAGGTGGTTTTCTTTTTTGATAGGTTGTTTTTGTTTTTGTAGTTTGTGTTGCTGTAGTTTCTTTTGTAGAATCTATATAGTTCGATTCAGAGTTATTCTGTACTGATGTTGTTTTCTTTTCCATTATTTGTTACCTTTGTATAAATATGGCTATACAAAGATGCATCAACTTCATGAGGTCTGGCAGTTTCTTTTATATCTAATTCTTCAAATATTTTTATTAATAGGTCTTTATTATAAAATGCAGATAGATTCTTAATTAGTTTTTTTCGAGGCTGCACAAAACAACCTTTTAGAAACTTCTTAAATTCAACACTAACTGATTTATCTAAATCTTTTTTGATATAGATAACAGCGGAGTCCACCTTTGGAGGTGGATTAAAACTTTCTGGTGGAACCACCATAAGTGTTCTTGCCTCTTTTGAGATAAGCTGTGTTATTACACTTAATGAAGAGTATTCTTTATCCCCACATGATGCTGTGAATTTATCTGCAACTTCTTTTTGAATCATAACAATAATATGCTCACAATTATTATCATCATAACTATTTAATATAATATTTGTTGCTATATAATATGGTAAGTTTGCTATCATATCATATCTGTTTTTATATAATGAATCATTATTGCTCCAGCTATCTAAAACATCACCTAAAATGATATTTAGTTTACCTGACGATAATTCATTTTGAAACTTATTTTGTAATATAGAATATAAATCTCTATCTACCTCGTATGCTGTCACATCTTTGCACTTGACAAGTTTCTTTGTCAAATCACCTAAGCCAGGCCCTATCTCTACAATATGATTGTTGTTTTGGGGCATCGATTGGATGATTTCTATTAATACTGAATCGTCTTTTAAAAAATTTTGTCCAAATTTCTTTTTTGCTTTTATATTTTCCATTGGTGAAATTGTAGCTAACTATTACTTATATATAAGTTAGTTTTATAAAATTTGATAAATATTTATAGGTCTATATTATTATATTAATTCTAAAACTATCAAAATTCGCTATAATTACAAATATAAAAAAAGAAGGAAAAAAATGAATTATTTTGCAAAACGGATAATACCTTGTCTTGATGTTGATAATGGTAGGGTTGTTAAAGGTGTGAATTTTGTAGGTCTTGTTGATGCAGGTGACCCTGTAGAGATAGCTAAAAGATACAATCAAGAGGGAGCTGATGAGATAACTTTTTTAGATATTGGAGCATCACATGAGGGTAGAGATACAATAGTAGATGTTGTAAAAAAAGTAGCTCAAGAAGTTTTTATACCTCTTACAGTTGGAGGTGGTATAAGAAAACTAGATGATATTTATAACCTTTTAAATGTAGGATGTGATAAAGTTAGTATAAATAGTAGTGCTGTTACAAATCCAGATTTTATAAATGAAGCAGCAAAAAGATTTGGTACACAATGTATAGTTGTAGCAATAGATGTAAAAAAAGTAGCTAATGGAAAATATAATGTATTTGTAAAAGGGGGGAGAGAAGATACAGGACTTGATGCTGTTCAATGGGCAAAAGAGATGTATAATAGAGGAGCTGGTGAAATTCTTCTTACCTCTATGGATTCAGATGGAACAAAAAGTGGATTTGAATTAGATATAACAAGTCAAATAAGCAAAGTAGTAGAGATTCCAGTTATAGCTTCTGGTGGAGCTGGAACTATGGAGCATATAAAAGAAGCATTTGATTGTGGAGCAGAAGCTGCACTTGCAGCATCTATTTTCCATTTTAAAGAGATAGATATTATGGATTTAAAAAGATATCTATTAAAAAATGAAATACCAGTAAGGATATAAATATGAATAGTCGTTTTGATGAGTTAGCAAAAGAGTGGGATAGTAAACCTCAAAGAGTTGAGAGTGCTATGAGATTTGTAGAATATATAAAAAACAATTTAGAAAAAGATTTAAATGATTTTCATATATTAGATTATGGTTGTGGAAGTGGATTAGTTTCATTTGGGTTTGGTAATGATGTGAAATTAGTTACAGGGCTTGATTATTCACAAGGTATGGTTGATAAATATAATGAAAAGTCTAAAAATTTAAATTTAAAGCACTTAACTGCAGAAAAACACAATATAAATAATGAACAGATAGATGGAGAATATGATTTAATTGTTACAAATATGACAATGCATCATATAAAAGATGTTTCAGATTTTGTTCATAAACTAAAAGATGGTTTAAAAGAAGATGGTGAATTATATATAGCTGATTTAGTAACAGAAGATGGAAATTTTCATTCTATGGGAAATGAAGATGTTGAACACTTAGGATTTGAAAAAGAGCATTTAATAGATATCTTTAAAACAGCAGGGCTTAATAATATAAAATATGAAATATTACAAACGATAGAAAAAGAGCATAACTCTTACCCTATATTTGTAATATCTGGAATAAAATAGATGATATTATGTGCTGGTAATAACGAAACTTTTCCATTTGCAACACCAATTGGTGTTGGCTTAATAGAGAGTAGTATGAATTTAACAAGACTATGTTTATTTGATAAACCTGAATATATTATTTTTATTGGAAGTGCGGGAAGTTATGAAGAACATAATATATTTGATATAGTTGAGAGTTCTCATGCTTCAAATATAGAGTTGTCTTTTTTGGAAGATAATTCATATACTCCAATTGATAATCTTTTAAAGTCTCAAAGTAATAAAATAAAGAGTGATACAATTATAAATTCATCAAATTATATTACAACAAATTCTACATTATCAAAAGAGTTTAAACAATATGGAATAGGTTGTGAGAATATGGAATTTTATTCTGTTGTAAAAGTAGCACAAGAGTTTGATATAGATGTAAAAGGTATATTTGTCATTACAAATTATACAAATAAAACTGCACATAAAGATTTTATATTAAATCATCAAGAAGCTAAAGAACGATTAACCCAGTATTTAAGGGATAAAAATATAATTGTTCCACATGGAACATCAGTAAAGAGATAAAGAGGGATATATGAAGTCTATATACAGTTATAGTTTAAAAGAGCTACAAAATGATATAAAACCAAGCTTTAGAGCAAAACAAATTTATAATTGGCTCTATAAAAAATACACTACATCTTATGAAGATATGAAAAATATTCCAAAAGATTTAAAAGAAAACTTATCTAAAAATTATCCTATTGATATATCTAATATAATAAAAAAAGAGGTTAGTTCAGATGGAACAATAAAATATCTTTTTGAATTTCAAGATGGAAAAACAGCAGAAGCAGTATTGCTATTAATGAAAGATAAAAAGAAAGATGCAAATGGGAAAGTCATTAGAAGTGAACAATATACTTTTTGTATATCTACTCAAGTTGGATGTAAAGTTGGTTGTAGTTTTTGTTTAACTGCAAAAGGTGGTTTTGTTAGAGATTTAACAGCAGGTGAAATTGTAGCACAAGTTTTATATCTAAAAAAAGATAATAATATAGATGAAAATAAATCTGTAAATATTGTTTATATGGGTATGGGTGAACCACTTGATAATTTTGATAATTTAGTAAAAACTATAAATATTATAGCAGATTCAAATGGGCTTGATATTGCAACAAGAAGACAAACAATATCAACAAGTGGAATTAGTAATAAAATAGAAAAATTAGGAGAGTTAAATTTAGGTGTTCAATTAGCAATATCTCTTCATGCAGTTGATGATGATTTAAGAAGCGAACTTATACCTATGAACAAAGCTTATAATATAAAATCTATTATAGAAGCTGTAAAAAAGTTTCCAGTAGATACAAGAAAAAAAGTTATGTTTGAATATCTTGTAATAAAAGATAAAAATGATGATATAAAATCTGCAGATATATTAGTAAAATTATTAAAAGATATAGATGCAAAAGTAAATTTAATATTTTTTAATCCATTTGAGGGAACAGCATACGAAAGACCATCAAATAATAGTATGATGAAATTTAAAGATAGATTGATATCAAAAGGTCTTATAGCTACAATTAGAGAATCAAAAGGTATTGATATAAGTGCTGCTTGTGGACAATTAAAAGAGAAGGTTGGAAATAATGGGAATACTTGATATTGTAATGATTGTATTTATAGGAGTTGTATTTGTAGTTGGAGTTGGTGGATTTATTTATTATAACAATAAAACAGATGATGATTAAATCATCTATTTTATTTATGGATTAATCACATACTTTTTTTAAAGTTTCAATAAACTTATTTTTATCAAGTGGTTTACTTAGATATTCATCCATACCTGCATCTAAAAATTTTGCTTTTTCACCTTTTAGTGCATTTGCAGTAAGAGCTATAATAGGGGTATGGATTAGATTATTATCTTTTTCAAATTGGATAATATGTTTAGTTGCTTCAATTCCATTCATATTTGGCATATTCTCATCCATTAAAATAGCATCAAATTTACTTTTTTTGAATATCTCAATAGCCTCAAATCCATCATTTGCTATATCATAACTTATTAACAGTTTTTTAAACAATACTTTCATAAACATCTGATTTGTTATATTGTCTTCTACTAAAAGTATATGTTTATTAATAATAGTTTCTTGTGAGTATTGAATATCTGGCTTTACACTATCTCCAATCTCTATAGGTATAGTAAAATAAAATTCACTACCTATATCTTTTGTTGATTTAAGTTGCAAAGTACCACCTAGAAGAGCTACTAAAGATGATGATATAGTTAGTCCTAACCCTGTCCCTCCATACTCTCTTGTAGTACTTGTATCTTCTTGAGTAAATGCTTCAAATATTTTATCAACTTTATCTTTAGCTATCCCAACCCCTTCATCTTTTACACTTATAGTTAAAGATTTATTAGAATAGGAGATATTTACATATATATTTTTATTTTGTTTTGTAAATTTAATTGCATTACTTAATAGATTTGCAATAATTTGTTTTAGCCTTAATGGGTCACTTTTTAAATATGGTGGAATATTATTTTTCATATCTAAATTAAGATTAATATTTTTCTCTTCAGCTCTTGCTTTAAATATCTCAATTATTGTATTAAACTCTTTTTTTGTATCAAAATCTATATTTTCCATATTTAGTTTATTATTTTCTATTTTTGAAAGGTCTAAAATATCTTCAATAATAGATAATAAATTTTTACTAGAATCTTCAATAGTACAAACATAATTATATGACTTACTCTCTTTACAATCATCTTTTAAGAAACCAATAAAACCTAATATGGCATTTAAAGGTGTTCTTATCTCATGAGACATATTTGCTAAAAATTCAGATTTAAATTTATTAGATTTAATAGCATCTTCTTTCTCTTTTATTATCATCTGTTTTAGATTTTGTTCATTTGTTATATCTTGTACAGTTCCTCTTGAATAAATAGCATCTCCATTTTCATCAAAGCTACTATTTCCCCTTTCTCTTACATATTTAATCTCTCCATTTTTTAAAAGTAATCTATGTGTTACATCATAAGGCTCTTTTGAGTCTAAAGAGTTTTTAAAAGCATTATCAACCATATCAAGGTCATCTGGGTGAATAGCATTTAAAAAGAACTCATAAGATGGTTCAAAGTCTTTTTTACTAATTTGAAAAATATTAAATATCTCATCAGACCATTCGAGTTTATTTTCTTTTATATCTAAAGACCAACTTCCAACAGAAGCTATCCTTTGAGCCTCTTTTAATATATCAGTTGTTGCTTTTATCTTTTTTGTTTTCTCTAATACTTTTTTATCAAGTATTTTATTAATATCTTCTAATTTTACTTTTTTATCAAAAAGGTCTTTCTCAATTAAAATAATTTTTTTTGCAAGAAATACCATTATTGATAAAAAAACTAAAACAATTAAAAAAAGTAATAAAAATCCTAGTTTTCTAGTATCTTGTATTTTAGATGCTATCTCATTTTGTTGTTTATTTTTTAGATATTCAAGCTCCTCTATTAAAAAATCTTCATATTGCTTGATATAATCTAAAGAGTTTTTTAAATCTAACATAATTAAATAAGAGTCATTATTTTTATTTGATAAAAAATTTTCACCTAATATTCTTAACAAAGATTTTTCAAACATATTTTTCTTTAGAAATATTTTATTATCTAGTTTTTTTTCAACTATACCTAATTCACTTTTTACAATATTCCAAAAATATTTTACTTGACTATTTTCAAGTTTCTCTTTATCATATTTTTCCAATTCTATAATTGTATTATCAAAGCTTTTTTTAGAGTCATTAAGAAATTTTAGCTCTTTTTCTATATCTGTAGTAGTTAGTATCTGTTCTGTTTTACTATCTAGCCTTAATATACTACTATATGATTTTTCGTATGCTTGATATGTATTATTAAATGTTTTTAGTTTTGAAAGTGTTGTTGATATTAAATAAGAAGCAAGAAGAGTCATTACAATCGTAAAAACTCCTCCAAATAAAAGTGCTTTTGTAACTTTATATTTATTCATTTGTATTTAAACTTGATTTATAATAATTTATTTGCGATTCTCTACCTATTTTATTAGTTATCTCTTCCCATTTTTTTGCTGTTTTATCCAAAGCTTCTTTTGCTGATATATCTCCTATTAAAAAATTATAAACTTCATCATCAATAGCTTGATAATAATCCCCAGCCCCTGGAAGAGTGATATCATATACAACATTTTTATTTGTTAATGATTTTGATATCTCATCAAGATATCTTTTTGCAGAATCTTTGCTAAAACCACTCTTTGTCCAAGCTTCAAAGTCAGTAAAATGTGAAAATCTTGATGGATTTACAGCATTTCCACTTGTTGATACAAGCTCTTTTGAAAGCTCTTTATCTCCCATATGTGAAGCAAATTCAAATGCTAGCTTTTTATTTTTCGAATCTTTATTTACAAATATACTCCAATTTCCACTAATAGATGAAACTTGATTATATCTATTTTCCCATTTAGATGTTTTTGAATTATATACTTGATTTGAAGCAGGAATTTGAGCATATCCCACTTGATTACTATCTAATTTAGATATTTTGTTTTCTGCTGCATATATACCTAAATCTGCCCAATCTATAGCCATAGCAACTTCACCTGTTACAAAACTATTTCTTAAATCATTTCCAGCAAAGTTTACACCACCTTTTGGTGAATAATTAATTAACTCTTTATAATCTTCTAAAGCTTTAATAAATGCAGGATTATTTATTTTTGGTTTCATTGTATCTTCTTCAAAAAAGTAAGCTTTATCATTAGGGTGTTTTGCATAAGCAGCAGCAGTTGCAAAAAATTGTAACATAGCAACATCACCTTTTTTTCTTAAAAGTGCATTACCATATTCAACTTTTCCATCATTATCCCAGTCCCAATTTGTAAAAAATTTTGCTATTACTTTATATTCACTCCAAGTTTTAGGAACAATTAACTCTTTACCTGTCTCTTTTTTAAATTTATTTTGAATATCTTTATTTTCAAAAATATCTTTTCTATAATATAAATTGATACAATCTCCATCATAAGGTATTCCGTAAGCTTTATTATCATAAGATAATATAGAGTTTTTATAAATAGGAAGAACATCATCCCAATCTATTTTATCTTTTACCCATTGAGGAACAATCTCTATATTATTATTTTTAAATAACATCCCTTGCCACATAGATATAACAACAAAAATATCATAATGTAAGTTTGGGTCTTCTAAAGATTGTTTTGTTTTTTTAATAGTATCATTCCAATTAGGGGTAACTACTCTAATTCTAGCACCAGTTTTTTGTTCAAACTTTTTAGCTTCTTGCATTATAGGACCTCTAATAAGGTCTGCGTGTAAAGTTGGAACTATAACCATTATAGATTGTCCTATATAAGGTTTTTCTATATTTTGAGGAGTTTTATCCTCCTCTTTTTTATTTTCACAACCACTAAAAGTGATAAGTAAAGATACAACTATTGAGCTTAATGATAATTTTATATTTTGCATAGGTAACCTTAAGTATTATAATAAATTTATTATACTATATATATATTAATTTTTTTTGAAATAACTATTAATACCTTTTGCTATACCTTTTGCTATAAGTTGTTGATACTTTTTAGTATATATTCTTTTTCCCTCTATAGGGTGTGATATATACCCTACTTCTATTAAAATAGATGGCATTTGAGCTCCAACTAATACCCAAAAAGGTGCTTCTCTTACACCACCATCTGATATATTATTTTTTCCATATACCTTTCTTAGTGTGTGTAACATATTTTTTTGAACATCAATTGCTAGTTTATTTGATTCTGTAATCTTTTTTTGATTTAAAATAGTAAGAAATGAGTTTTTACTAGACCAATTCATAGAATCCATATCACCTTTATTCTCTTTTGCAGCAACCCTTTTTGCTCTTTTACTTCTAGCTGGTGAAAGAAAAAAAGTCTCTAATCCATGAATTTTTTTTGCTCTTTCTCCACCTATAGAGTTTGCATGTATAGATATAAAAAGTGTTGCATTTTTTTTATTTGCAAATTTTGTTCTATTTGATAATCTAATAAATTTATCTTTTGTTCTTGTTAAAAATACTGTATAACCATCTTTTCTTAGCTCATTTCTTAGATATCTTCCAACATTTAAAACAACTCTTTTTTCATATTTTCTTTTAGAACCAACTGCACCTGCATCTTTACCGCCATGACCTGGGTCTATTACTATTACTTTTTGTTTAGGATTAAAATAATTTGAATCATTAAATTTATTTTTTTCAACTTTTGATACATTATTTTTAGAAATTTTAGCTTTAGCTGTTCTTTTTTTTGGTTCATCTAAAATTTTTATAATAATAGCTGATTTTTGAATAATATATATTGTTTTAGGATTTGTTTTATTCATTAACGATATTTTTAAACGATTTTTTCCAGATTGTGTTACAATAGTTCTATCTATTGTATCAAATTTTAATTTTGTTTCTTTTGCAAATTTAAAATTTCCTTTTAGATAAAAAGTATCATAATGGTATCTATTTGCTTTATATTCTTTAAAATCAATATAGCTTTTATCTATTCTTTTATTAAAGTTAATAATAATACTATTTTTTGTTTGTTTTACAGATGATATACTATACTCTTTTTTATATGTGAATTTTTTAAATATAGGTTTATGTACAGAGCTATTTTTTTCTAATCTATTAAGTTCTAATTGATATTTTTTTGTATCTTTACCTAAAATATTTCCATATTTAATAAGCTTTTTTAAATACTCTATCTCTTTTTGTTTATTATTTTTTAAAATAACATGAAGATAATCTGATTTTGCAAGATTAAATTTTTCTTGGTAAGATTTTGCATATAGTGTTGATAATGTTCCAAAAGATAAAGATATAATAAAAAATATCTTTATCAAAGAAAAATTTTGTTTTTTATACAAGCTATTCGCCGTTTACTAACTTATCCATTAACTCTTTTACAGATATAAGCTTTGTTAGTTTATAACCATTTGAACCTGTAAAAAATAATCCTGTTTCTAAGTTACCATTATATGCATCACTTAAACAATCAGCAATACAATATCCAACTGCTCTAGCTTCTACACCTCTTTTACAAGGAGATACACAGTTACTAGCACAAGATATTTTTGGTGCAGTTCCATTTTTGATAGACTCTTGAAGATTTGTTAATACCCCTCTTGCTGGTAAACCAACAGGAGATTTTAATAACGATATATCTTCCTCTTTTGCATTAATTAATACATTTTTTAGATTTTCATGAGCATCACATTCAAATGTACCTATAAATCTAGTAGCCATCTGGACACCACTACAACCCATATCTAAAAATTTTTCAATATCGTTTTTATCCCAAATACCACCAGCTGGTATAACAGGGATATCTCCCCATTTTTTTGCCTCTTCAATTATAGATGGTAATATATTCTCAAGTTGGTACTCCTCTTGAGTACATTGTTCATAAGTAAAACCTTGATGTCCACCACTTTTTGGACCTTCAACTATAATTGCATCTGGAACTTTATTGTACCTTTTCCATCTTTTACAAATTATTTTTAAAGCTTTTGCAGAAGAGACTATAGGAATTAATGCAACATCTGGATAATCTTTTGTAAATTCTGGCATATTTGTAGGAAGACCAGCACCCGTTATAATAATATCAATACCAGCTTCACATACATCTTTTACAATTTCACCATAATTAGAACTAGCATAAAGTATATTACTAGCTAATGGTTTATCTCCAGATATTTTCCTTGCATTTGCTATTATAGCTTTTGTTGCTTCACCATTATAAAAATTATCTGTTTCCAAAGGACGACCAGTTTTTGAGAGTTTTTTAGCATATTTTTTATTTTCGTAATAACCTGTTCCAACAGCACTTACTACCCCTAATCCACCCTCTTTTGATACGTTACCTGCTAATTTATCCCAGCTAATACCTACACCCATACCACCTTGGATAATTGGTTTTTCAATAATATACTTTCCTATTTTTAATGGTTTCATAACTTTAAATCCTTTTATTTTACAATTATTTGCACAAAATTCTTTTTACCTTTTTGTAAGATAAATTTTCCCGCTTCTAAAATCATCTTTTCATCATCTATTCTTTTTTGATTAATTTTAACAGCTCCACCTTTTATATCTCTTCTTGCTTGAGATGTAGATGGCACTAATTTACAATCTACAAGTGCTTGTAATATCCCTGTACCTTTATTTAAAGAGAACTCTGTCATATCTGTAGGGACATCTTTTTTTGCAAATATTTTAGTAAATTCATCTTTTGCTTTTCTTCCAGCTCCAGCTCCATTAAATCTATCTACAATCTCCATAGCCAAAAAGTCTTTTGCTAATTTTGGATGAACAACTCTTGTTTCTACATCTTTTTTTAGTTTCTCTAGCTCTTTAATTGTTTTTGAAGATAATAATTCATAATATCTCCACATCAATTCATCAGATATACTTAAAATTTTACCAAACATATCATTTGGTTCATCTGTTACACCAATATAATTATTAAGAGATTTTGACATTTTTTGTACACCATCAAGCCCCTCTAATATAGGCATCATAAGTACAACTTGTTGTTTTTTAATATCGTAAGATTTTTGAAGATGTCTTCCCATTAATAGATTAAATTTTTGGTCAGTTCCACCTATTTCTATATCTGATTTTAGATAAACAGAGTCATATCCTTGTAATAAAGGATATGTAAACTCGTGAATAGCGATATCATCTTCATTTTTATATCGTTTTTTAAAGTCATCTCTTTCTAACATTCTAGCAACAGTTCTTTTTGACATAAGCTCTAACATAGATGACAAAGGTAAAGGTCCTAGCCAATCTTTGTTATAAACAACTTGAGTTTTTGATTTATCTAATATTTTAAAAGCTTGTGTTGTATAGCTTTTTATATTTTTTTCAACATCTTCATCACTTAGCACTTTTCTTGTGGCACTTTTTCCTGTAGGGTCTCCAATAGTAGCTGTAAAGTTTCCAATTAGAAATTGCACAATTCCACCATATCTTTGAAAAGTTGCTAGTTTATTTAATAATACAGTATGACCTAAATGTAAATCAGGAGCAGTAGGGTCAAAACCAGCTTTTACATAATAGTTTTCATTTTTTTCATAATAATTCTTTATTAATGTTTCAAGTCGTTCATTATCAATTATTTCAGATGTTCCTCTATTGATTTCAGCAATAGCCTCTTTTACTTTTGTATCTATATCCATATTTTTACCTTTATTTATTTTTATTTATAAGCATCAGATGACATATAAAACTCTATAACTTTCATTTTTTGTTCACAAAATGCTCTTACTTTCTCTTTATTATCATTTTTAATTTCAAAATCTATTGTACAATATTGATTTTGAGCAGATGGGTCTTTACCATACTCTACAAATAATATAGTTGCATTATGTTCTATAGATAGATAGCTTAATACTTTTGCTAGTTCTCCTCTAATACTAGGGATACTTATAACCATATTATAGCTATAAAATCTATCTTTTATCCAGCTACAAAAAAGCATATTTTTATTTTCTTGCATTTTTTTATAAGCTGTTTCACAAAGTTTATGATGAATAACTACATCTTTCCCATCTTTAATTGCAACAATATCATCTCCGAATTTTGGATGACAACAATGGTCAAAAGAGATATTATTAATAGTAAAGTTTGAGTACAATAAAATATTATCAAATTTTATCTCTTTAAGTGTTAAATTTTGTATTTTTAATCTTGCAATAATTCCATTATGTAGTCTAATATATTTTAAAATCACTTTTTTTATATATTTTAGATGCTCAAAATTATATACAATATTTTTAAAATTTTTTAATTCTAAATCGTTACAGTTTTCAAGTATATTATCTTTATATCTTGAAAAAATAGTATTAACAATATTCATACTTGCTAATTTATCTATTTTATTTAATCTATTATGACATAAAAGTTTAATAGATTTTTTTGCTTTATTTGTTTTTACCATATCAAGCCAACTACATCTAATAATATCATCTTTTCTACTTACTATAGATATAATATCACCACTTTTTAATTGGGTTAAAAGTGGTTTTTTTACTTTATTTATTATAGCTTCTACAGCTTTATTTCCTAAATCTGTATGAACTCTATATGCAAAATCAAATGCAGTTGAACCCCTTGGTACTGTAAATAATTCACCTTTTGGAGAATATACAACAATATCCTCTATAAAAAGTTCCTCTTTTGCATCATCATAAAACTCTTCAGCACTTACATCATTTGCAGCTAGTGCTTCAAGCCAGTCTAAATTTGGCCCTTTTGAATTATTTCCACCATTTTTATATTTCCAGTGAGCAGCTACTCCAAACTCTGCAATATTATGCATATCAAATGTTCTAATTTGTATCTCAAATATTTTACTATTTGCAAATACAGTTGTATGAATTGTTTGGTAGCCATTCTCTTTTGGAACTGCAATATAATCTTTAAATCTAGCAATAAGTGGTTTATAGTGAGTATGTATAATTCCTAGTATATTATAGCAATCAAGCGGATTTTTTGTTAAAATCCTAATTGCATATAAATCTAAAACTTCATCAATACTAACACCTTTTCTTTGCATTTTTAGGTATATTGAATATGAGTGTTTAATTCTACTTAATATTTTAATATCAGATGAATTATAACCCTCTTTTTCTAATATATCTTTAATACTTGATATAAAATTATTAAGAGTTAATTGTGTTTTTTGTTGAAACTCTTGTAGATAATTTGATAT
>Ga0193965_1000164_pt1 | contig 23215 bp, 29 predicted proteins | sample FB_8_MG_FD_140330 | JGI IMG/M metagenome (GOLD analysis project Ga0193965, IMG submission 140330) | Microbial mat bacterial communities from the Broadkill River, Lewes, Delaware, United States - FB_8_MG | ecosystem: Environmental > Aquatic > Freshwater > River > Microbial mats | place: USA... | reverse complement strand
TGAGCATACAGCCTATTTTAGTTGGGACAATTTACGCCAATATATTCAAAAAGTCTGTTCTAATTATGGCACATCTTACTTTATTGATTTTAATTAGTGTTTAATTTACTGGAGGTACTTAGCGTATCTAAAATTAATTTAACTACTGATACTGTTGTAAAAACAATAGCAGTAGGAGATAACCCACATATAATAGTAATTAATAATAATATTGCTCTTGTTAGCAATTACGCATCTAATAGTGTTTCTAAAATTGATTTAACAAGTGATACTGTAGTTTCAACAATTACGGTTGGTACTAATCCTAAGGATATTGTTATTAATGGAAATTTTGCTTATGTTGTAAATTCAGGTTCTAATAATATTTCTAAAATTGACTTGCAAACTAATACGGTTATTAAAACAATTTCTGTGGGAATAAACCCTGATAAAATTGCTATTAATGGAAATTTTATTTATGTGATTGATATATATAATATATCCAAAATTGATGTAACTACAGATTTAGTTGTTGCAACCATTACTGTAGGCAGTAGTCCTATCGATATTGCATTTGATGGAAATTTTGGTTATGTAACAAATGCCAACTCTAACACTGTATCAAAAGTCAATCTTGCTACCAATATCGTTGAAACAACCATTAATGTAGGTACTTATCCAGCTCAAATTATAATAGATAATGGTTTTGCATATATTATTAATCGTAGTTCAAATAATGTATCTAAAATTAGTTTGACTACAGATACAGTAGTGGCGACAATTACAGTTTCAAATAGACCTATTGATATTTTTGTCAATAATAATTTTGCGTATGTTACAAGTTGGGACCCAGGCAACACGGCTAAAATTGATTTAACAACAGATACAGTTGTAAAATCAACTAGTATAGCTGGTATAATTACATCTGTAGGTGTTTCAGATAATATTGCTTACATAACAAATGCAGCAAATAGTATGTCAAAAATAGACTTAGCTACTGATATACTTAGTAGTATTAATGTTGGTTCAGATTCAGGTGGTATAGCATTTTACACTTCAATACCTTCAAATAATGGAAACTCCACCGCCGTACCCATAACGCCATTAGGACTTTTAATGCTTTTGGGTGGTATTTTGGGTAGTGCCTTTGTAGGGTTACGACGCAAGAAGTAGTGCTAAGCGTTAAGTGTTAAGTAGGTGTGACCGTGTATTACACCATTTGTGCGACACGGTCGCACCTACGGATTTTTAATCGATGTAAAATTATGCTATACTATATAAAACTTTAAAAGGATTGATGATGAGGGCATTGATTGAGATTGATGAATCTTATACTTCACAGTTTGAACACTTTATCCAAACGCTTCCCAAAGAGGCTATAAAATTGACTCCCATTCAAAATAGTCTTGATAAAGAGATTGATAAACGAATCAAGCAGATAAAAAAGGGTTCACTTCAAACCAGACCTTTAAGCGATTTATCAAGCATTAGAGAGCGGTATGTTAGCAGTTGAAACAACTTCTCGTTTTGATGAAGAGCTCATTGAAATATTAGACTTTATCGCACAAGATAGTATAGAAGCTACATTGAACTTTTATGATACACTTATGGAAAAACTCCATATCATTCCTCATAACCCCTTAATATATCGCCAAAGAGAAAACTCCAACTACCATACCCGAGAGATGATTTTTAAAGGCTATACCATCCCTTTTTATATCGATGAGGAGAGCAATATTATATTTATTTTGGGTATCTTTAATCAAAACCTTTGGGAGGAATAAAGTGTTCGCCAATCTAACCCCCCATGAAAAAATTTCTATTGTTCTATGCACTCTATATTCTTAGCTTTTTTATACTCATTGAGCAAAGTTACTTCAAATCACTTCTGAATATCAATGGCTACTTTAGCCAACTCGTTACGGCTATTTCAGCCAATATTATGATGCTCTTTACTACCGTAAGCTATGAAGGCAACTATATCCATCTATCCAATGGAAGCCTTGAGGTGCTTTTTGGGTGCAATGGACTTGAATCGATTATCCTCTATGTCGCTGCGATTTTTGCCTATCCTGCGACGCTTAGAGAAAAGGGGTATGGACTTGTCATAGGCTTTGTAGTCTATCTCAATTGGATTGATGATGAAGAAAGCCAAGCTTAACTCTGCACTCAAAGAGGTGAGTGAGTTTTTCATTCACTTTGTGTTGTATTATGCTTCGTTTTTGTATATTTGGCTTACTTACGAGCATCTCTACAATCACTTTGTAGTTGAATCTGCCATATGTGGTACGCTTTGAGCCTTTTATTATGATGGTCTATGTGTGGGGTTTTTGAGAAGAGCATTAGATAAGCAAACATCTACAAATCAAAAACCTCTTCAAAGCTAAAATCAATCGTACATTCATCAAGCTCAAATGGGTAGTTTTGGGTTTTAAACTCTCCTTCTAAACGGTAGTGACCATTGTAGAGTCTATAGACCTCCCCAAACATCCCTGCAGGTTCAATCAAGATATAATACTCCACTCCTTGGGACTCATAGAGGTGGTATTTGAGTCCTCTATCTTTGAGTTTGGTTGATGGAGAGAGGATTTCAAAGATAATATTGGGGGTTTTGGTTAAAAATGCTCTTTTGTTTTGGATATTGCATACCACCATCACATCAGGACGTACGACAGTCTCTTCATCTATTTTCCAATCAAGCTCTGGTACAACCCGACAAGCTTTGCACTCTTGAATGGATTGCATCAGTTCAAAAATAATTTTTGCATTAATCTCTTGATGCGTAAAGCTAGGAGATGGAGCCATCGCATAGGCAATTCCACCAATAAGTTCCCATTCACCTTCCCACATCTTATAATCATCATAAGTATAATGCGGTAGATAATCCAACGCTCCCATAGGTTCTCCTTTTTGATTTATTGTAGCATAAAAAAGTTAAAAGACAATCTCAAAAACATTCCATCCACTACGGTGGTGATACTCCAAGCTCATCTGATGTTTATCGACAATAGCACTGCTGATATAGAGTCCTAGCCCTAGCCCCTGAGAGCTCTCTTCAAAGGCACGGTTGAAAATTTTATCAAAGTTTAAATCTTCTATCTCCTCGCCTAGGGAAGCGATGGTGATTTTTTGGCTCGCTATCGTAAATGTGGGCTTAGCTTTGCCATATTTTAGAGCATTATCAATCAAATTTTTAAGTACAATCGAGAAGAGTTCATAATCTACCACTATCTCTACTTCATCGTGGATTTCAAGAACAATAGCTTGGGATTCAATGAGCAACAAATCCAAGGCATTATCGAGAATATCGACCACTCGGTAGGATTTGGGGTTGAGCGGCATGACGTTGGAGGTAACTTGCTCAATTTTGCGAAATTCGCCTAGTAGATGCTCAAAACGCTTAAATATTTTGTGCAATCGCTCTTGGTTTTTGGTATCTTCCATCAAGTCACAAATAAGTTTGCCTTTGGCGATGGGGGTGTTGAGTTCGTGCATGATATTACGCAAAAAGAGTGTGCGTGAGGCTTGGAGGGTTTTAATTTTGGTGATGCTGTGATTAAACTCTTTGCCAAGGGTTGCTATCTCATCTTTGCCCCTAATGGGTGCTAAAGTCTCTAGTTTGCCCTCAGAGAAGGCGATGATTTTGTCTTTGAGCATCTTTAAGGGTTTGAGGCGATAGAGTAGATAGAGATAAAACAGTATAAGCATGGAATTGACCACTCCAATCAGTAGCCATAGATTGATGGGGGGCTTCTTCTCTTGGTAGCGTAATATAAGTTTATGCTGGGGTCTATCCACGACGAGATAAGTAGCGTTACCATCCCCATAGACACGCATTTTTCGATGTTTGAAAAGTGGCTTCATGCTCTTGGTATCGGCGTATTTGAGTAGCTCTAAGCCCAAAATAGACTTGAGGCGTTCTTGGGTCTGTTCAAAATTCATAAACTCTCGTCTTGCGTGGTGAAGTACCCCTCTAGCCTCATGGAATTTGCGTAGATACTCTTGGTGAATTTGGCGTTTTTGAGAATCAAATTGCAGATAAAAGAGCCCATTAATCACCCCTATCACAAAAACAAAAAAGAGTGAAATCTTAAAGATAAGTGAGTGTCTATTCATTGAGAAGTTTGTATCCCAATCCTCGAATCGAGAGTAGATGTTTGGGGGCTTTGGGGGTATCTTCAATCTTGGCACGAATACGACCAATCATCACATCGATACTTTTAAGCGAACTCTCATAGTTAATCGATTCGACATTGCTTAGGATCTCCTCACGAGAGACCACCATTGAGCTTCTCTTGATAAAGTACGCCATAATCTCAAACTCAGCATTAGTAAGGTTGATGAGCTTCCCATCTTTGCGTATCTCATGCTTTTCTATATTGGCACAAAAGAGCTTTGGGGGTTCTACTGCCTCTTGAGATGATTTTTGGGTACGACGCAAAATGGAGTGAATGCGTAATAACAACTCTTGGGAGTCATAGGGCTTGGGCAGATAATCATCGGCTCCCATATAAAAACAGGCACTCTTATCGCTCATATCGGCACGAGCAGAGGATATAATGATGGGAATATCGGACTTGGTACGGATTTGCCTACACACCTCCACACCATCCATCTCGGGCAAAGACAAATCAAGAATAACCAAATCATAGGCATTGACATCAAGAGATGAAAGAGCTAAAATAGGTGAGTCGTAGTTCTCTACAGCAATATTGTGACGAGCCAAAAACTCTTCTAAAAGCTCTGCCATCTCCCAATCATCTTCAATCATTAATATTTTTATCATAAGCCATTATATTGAGATTGATTAAACAGTTGGTAACAATTAGCTCACTTGAATAATTGCCTCTTTTAATGCCTCTTTTTCAATGGTTTTAATTTTGCTTTCAAAGCTTTCAAAATCCATATCTTTATTGCGTTCAAAACTCTTTTGCACGATCACCTCACCGCCATCAAGCTCACTTGTCACCCAATGTACCGATACACCTGCCAACTCATCACCGCTCTCATAGCTTCGCTCTATGGCATGGAGTCCTTTGTATTTGGGGAGCAGTGAGGGGTGTAGATTGATTGATCTGATGCTATTGGTAAAGATAGGGCTCACCACACGCATAAATCCTGCTAGAATAGTCAGATCTGGATTGTAGCTTAATACCACTTCAACCACTTTTCTATCAAAAGCTTCACGAGAGTCATACTCTTTGTGATTGATCACTTCAACATCAACTCCGTAACTTTTGGCTATTGCTATCCCTTTGGCATTAGGGTTATTGCTAAGTGCTAAGACCACTTCATACTCACCCTTGCCGTGTAGATGCTCCAAAATATAGGCTAAATTTGTTCCCGTACCGCTAAATAAAACCACTAATTGCTTCATTGCTTCTCTCATATAGTAAATTGTAAGAGATAATAGCGAAAAACAGTTTAGATTTCACCTTTGAGATACTGCAATCGCAAAGGCTCATCAAACTTCTCGATAGCGTAGCGAAGCATGGTACGGGGCATCTGTTTATAGCGAGGGTTTAGATACTCTATTTGGGCTTGTAAATTTTTATTGCCTACATTGCGTATCGCCCAACCTACTGCCTTGTGGATCAGATCATGAGAATCCTCTAGCAGTATATCGGCAATGGCAAAGGTGTCTTCAAACTCATCGGCTTTGATAAAGGCAAAGGTAGCAATAATGGCAATACGTCTCTCCCATAGATCTTTGGAGCGTGCAAAGCGATAGAGAATGAAGCGATCTCTATTGAGAAGATGTGCACCTACAATATGCGGAGAAGTTACATCAACCAAATCCCAACTGTTGATTTGAGCCGTATGGTTGAGATAGAAGTGGTAGATGGTTACTTTATTATCAAGGCGTTTGGATTGATAGAGTGTCACCAGTACCAAAAGAGCAAACATACGGTGTTCATGGTAAGGGGAGTAGAGAAACTCTTGAACCTCATTGAGAGCAAGAGAGTGATAGTGTTTTTTGACTACTCTACGTATATCGGGTACTTTGATACCTAAAAATTGATCTCCCTCTCCATACTCCCCTCTGCCTGTTTTGAAAAACCGCATATAATCGGAAATCTTATCGGGGTTGGCGTAGGAGCTTAGTTCATTTACAATCGAGCTTTTCATATCAATACCTCATCTTTGTTCTTATATTTTTTAATCAGATCCTCTTTACTCAGTGGTCGATCAAAAAGATACCCTTGACCCAAATCACACCCATGCTCTACTAAAAACTGCTCTTGATAATCATACTCAATCCCCTCAGCAATCAATGTATATCCAAAAGTTTTCGAAAGTGCAATAATAGCACGTATCACTTCACTCTCTTTACCCTCTTTGCCTATATCATCTACAAAACTCTTATCGATCTTAATAGCATCAAGAGGCAATTTACTAAAGTAGCTCATGGATGAGTAACCTGTTCCAAAATCATCAATAGAGATCTTAAAGCCCTCTTCTCTGAGTTCATTAATAAGCTGATAGTTGGCATCACTCTGCTCCATAATGTAGCGTTCAGTAATCTCTATCTCTATACTTTGAGGCTTAATATCATATTTTTGGGCAATCACTACAAAGTTTTCGACTAACCTTGGATCACGAAACTGCACACTCGAGACATTAATCCCCACTCTTTGAATATCGATACCACTTGCTTGAATATCTTTAAAGCCTCTACACGCCTCTTCAAAAACAAAATACCCTATAGAGGTAATCAAACCTGTATCTTCGGCAATGGGTATAAACTCAACAGGACTCACAAATCCCAATGTTGTATTCTCCCATCGTAGCAGTGCTTCAATGGAGTCAATCTTATGCCTCTTTAGATTATATTGTGGCTGAAAGTGTAGATAACACTCTTGGTTCTCTAGGGCTTTACGCAAAGCTAACTCAATATCTAATTTCCGTTGTATCTCTTTAGAGAGTGTTTTGGAATAGAAATGATAGGTATTTTTACCCTGTTCTTTGGCATGATACATAGCACTATCAGCATACTTCATCAATCTATTGGCATCTTGTGCATCTTTGGGGTAACAGGCAATACCGATACTTGCCGTTGTGGTAAGATGACGTTCATTAATCACAATACTCTCTTTAATTGCATCAAGCAAGATTGTCGTTTTAAAAATCACCTCCTCTTTGCTTGATAGATCCGTTAAGAGATAGACAAACTCATCTCCACCCCACCTTGCCAAATAGTCATTTTTACCTACCCTAGATGCAAGACGCTGAGCTATTGCTTTAAGCAGTTCATCCCCCATAGTATGCCCAAGTGTGTCATTAATCACTTTCAAACGATCAAGATCAATAAAGAGCAAGGCAAAACGCTTCTGTGTGGTCTTAACTTTGTTAATATGCTCTTTGAGGTGCCGCTCAAAACTAATACGATTAGGAAGATCACAGAGTGGATCATTATAGGCTAAATATTTAGCACGTGCTTGAGATGCTTCAATCTCACGCAAATCCGTCTGTATTGCCGTATAACTGCTAATGTTGCCATCTCGATCGTAAATTCCTTTAATGGTCATCCATAGAGGAGTTACTTCACCACTTTTTGTTCTGTTGTAGATTTTGCCCCTCCATGCTCCTGTGGCATTAATAGTAGACCACATCTGTACAAAATATTGCGGATCATATCTATTGGATTTAAGGATATTTGGGTTTTTACCAATCACCTCATCCTCTTTGTATCCATAGAGTGTACAAAAAGCCTTATTGACTCTCGTAATACGGTTTTGAACATCGGTGATTAAAATCGCCTCTTCTGTATTTTCAAAAAGACTAGCAGCTTGTTGAAGCTCATGGTTTTGTTCAATATACTCAGTGATATCAAGTTTAATGGCTAAATAGTTGATCAACTCATTATCAAGAAATATAGGTACAATGGAGGCTCTCTCATAATAGAGTGAACCATCTTTTCGTTTATTGATAAACTCTCCTTGCCAACTCTCTCCTTTGGATAACTGCTCATGCATATTTTTATAATAAGCATCATCTTGTTCTCCTGAACTAAGCACACGAGGATTTTTCCCAAGTACCTCATCTTTACTGTACCCTGTATTGATCTCAAAGAGATCATTGACATAGGTAATATTTTTATGAATATCGGTGAGTACAATGGTATTATCACTGTGCTCAACAGCATATTTATAGGATTGTAGCTCTCTTTTGGAACGCAAAAATTTAATTTGCAACATAATAAGAATCAGCAAAACAACAATACTAAAGATAAAGAGCATCAAAGCGATAAACTTCTGAATCTTCACACTCTCTTGATAGAGGCTATCAAGTTCAAAACCAAGGGCTTCAAGAGTCGGCTCAATCTTATGACTCTTTGCCTCTTTGGTGAGTTTTTTAAGTTCAATAATATTGTGCAGCAAAAGGCTATTGTGGCGTACATAGGTCTTGAGCCTCTCATCCCCTTTTTTAATAGCATACTTTTGAATTGTTTTGAGATTATCTTTAATAAGAACCGTATCGATATATTCAGCTATAAGGTACTGCATTGAAGCAAAAAGAGACTCTTGAATGTGATTTTGAACAAGCAGTAGTCGGTTATCTTCTTGAATGGTTGCTTGTAGATCATGTAAAAAGTGTACAGAGTTGATAAGCGTTGCTTTTTGGGATTTAAAATACTCTATAGCCTGCTCTCTCTCTTCAAAGCTCTTATCAATATTGTGTAACATCACAGTTAATCGCTCTTTATCCCCTGTAAATTGAGCAATATCCTCTTTGAGATCCAAAAGTAAAGACTCAAAATGTTTGATATCTCTATTGATATAATCAAAATTCGTAAAAAATGCATACTGATAGAAGAAGTTATCAAAATCTCGATCAAGAAACTTTAAATTCATCAACTTAGATTGCGTGTGAATATAGTGCTGTTCTGACCTATTTATATCAATATAGTAAAAGAGCCCTCCACTAACCAATGATAGAAAGAGAATAAGAAGATAGATAGATGAATGAATACGACCCATATCTACTTTCCACCTTTGTAAATATCACCATTAAGAGAGTGTAAAAAAGCGACAATCTTATCAATCTCCTCTTCACTCATCTTTCGACCCAATTGATGTTTTGCCATAATTTTAACGACCTCTTTAAGCTCATAGGTTCGCCCATCATGAAAGTAGGGAGCTGTTAAGGTGATATTTCTAAGAGATGGAACCTTGAAGTAGTAGCGATCACGCTCTTTTTTGGTCACATTGTAGCGTCCTAAGTGATTTTGCTCAATCTTTGATACCAGACCAAATTTATTGAAGTGATTACCTCCAATATTTACACCATGATGACAACTAATACACCCCTTGGATTTAAAAAGAGCATACCCCTCTTTTTGGATAGTGCTAATAGCATCTTCTTCTCCTTGTAGATAACGATCAAAGGGAGCATTGGGGGTAATGAGTCTCTTTTCAAACTCTGCAATCACTTCAGCAATATTATCAAAAGTCACTCCATCACGAAATATCTTTTTAAACTTAGCATTATATTGAGAGCCTTTAAGTATGGCAACCACCTCTTTGGCACTGTTTCCCATCTCAACAGGGTTAAGAATAGGACCTTTTGCCTGCTCTACAAGATCTTTGGCACGACCATCCCAAAACTGCACATGATTAAAAAAAGCATTATAGACAGTAGGTGCATTAATATCACCTCTTTCACCCTCTATTCCAAATGAAAATTGAAGATCATCATCCCCACCACTGCTTAATATATGACACGAAGCACAAGAGACAGTGTTGTCTCGGGAAAGTATAGGATCACTAAAAAGCTCCTCACCCAATTGTGCTTTTTGGGTATCTATAGGAACACTTTTAGGCAATGGAGTAATAGGTTCTTGAGCAAAGAGAAGTGTTATTAAAAATAGTGCCGTTATCATTTTCATCTTAATACTTTGATAGTTACTAGTATAATAGAGCTAATTGTATTAATTATAACCTCTTTATACTTAATAATCAATATTATATTATTCATTATTTACAATAATAAATCATAACAGTATTTTTATAAGAAGTTAAAAATAAGCTTATTCGCCACTATTTTCTATATTTCAGATATAAATAATGCTTTATCTCGACAGATTTTATTAAGGACTTACAATATTTTTTGTAAAATAGTAAGAACTGTAGAGAGAAGGAAACACTAAATGCAAGAGTCCCCATGCGAAAAAGAGTTAGAGGCATGTAAAGAAGAGATCAATCGCCTCAAAGAGGAGCTTCATAGAGAGATGACGCACGACTTTTTGACACAACTCTTCAATCGACGTGGACTCAAAGAGAAGTGTGAATACCTTATCGAGGTTGCCAAACGTGATGGATCACAATTGAGTATCGCACTCATTGATATTGATCACTTTGATGATGTCAATACTCAACGTGGTTATGCTAAAGGAGATGAGATACTCAAACAACTTTCTCACATTCTACTAAATAATATACGTAAAGTCGATGTTATTGGACGTTTTGATGGAGAGGAGTTTGTGCTTCTCATGCCAAATACCAATAAAGAGGATGCCATTATGGTATCTCAACGCCTGCGTGAAAATGTTGACAAAGACTCTATTGATGATGTTGATGATCTGACTATTAGCTGTGGAGTAGCAACCATTCATGTGAATCTGAGTGATGATACGCAAACAGTCTATGAAAAACTTCATCTCAGTGCTGATGAAGCTCTCTACTATGCAAAAAAAGGTGGTCGTAACCGTGTCGTTCACTATGATGAAATGGAGTACCTATGAGTGATCAAGAGAATCAACAACCGCACTATCTTCAAAAAGAGCTCTATAGCCTAATCAACAAGTCTCTTTTTAACTTTATCGATAAAGGCTCACTTGATGGTATATGGTATTGGGATTTAACGAAAAAAGAGAATATGTGGATCTCTTCACACTTTTGGAATATCTTGGGGTATCGTCAAGATGAGATGGAGCATCTTACCTCTGAATGGAAACATGTCATTTTTGAAGAAGATCTTCAAGTAACAATGGAAAAACTCTCCATGCACTTAAAACATGCGGAGTATCACTTTAACCGTGTTTTACGCTTTAATCACAAGGGGGGTTCTACAGTATGGTTGCGTTGTCGTGCCATGGCAATACGCAACAAAGAGGGAAAACCCCTTCGAATCATCGCATTTCATAATAATGTCACCACAACTATGAAAAATCAAGAAAATGAAGATCTTCAAGCCTACAAAGATGAGATTGCCAAACTACGCAAAGAGATACAAGAGCAATCTTTTCGTGACTATCTTACCAAAATCTATAATCGACGCGGATTGGAAGAGAGCTACAAGTACCTTATTGAAGTGGCAAAACGGGATGGATCGTTTTTAAGTGTTGCGATGTTTGATATTGATAATTTTAAGAATATTAACCTCGAACATGGTGAGGCAAAGGGTGACAAAGTCCTTAAAGCAATAGCAGATATTTTGATTGATAGCACACGTCGCGTTGATATTATAGGGCGTTTTGATGCTGAGGAGTTTATCGTCTTGATGCCCAATACTGCCAAAAAAGATGCCTTGATGGTCAGTGAACGTATTCGAAAATCTATTGAACGTAAATCGATCGAAGGGATTAACTCTCTTAGTGTCAGCTGTGGTGTGGCAACCAAGACATTATCACTCGAAGATGATACACAACAGATCTACGATGAGTTAAACCTATCCATCGATGAGGCTCTCTATCATGCCAAAAAGAACGGACGCAATCAAGTGCTTCACTATGAAGAGCTTAACCCTGTTAATGAACAGATAGAGATACAAAATCAAAGAGGAAAATATCAACACCATGAGGAGTTCTACTCATGAGTTCTGCCACGCAAGAGCCCCACTATCTATACAAAGAGCTTCAATCGCTCTTAAATAGATCACTCTTTGACTTTCTCCATGAGGGTTCACTCGATGGTATATGGTACTGGGATCTTACCAAACGACACAATATGTGGATCTCTCCTCGTTTTTGGATCACATTGGGCTACTCTCCCAATGATATGGCACATCTATTTAGCGAATGGAAGAGTGCTATTTTTGATGAAGACCTCTCCATAACCATCGAAAAAATTCAAAAACATCTTCAAGATTCAGATTATCCTTGCAATCAAGTCATTCGCTACGAACACAAAGATGGTTCACCCGTCTTTATGCGGACACGTGCCATGGCCATTCGCAGCAAAAGTGGTAAACCGCTGCGTATTATTGCTTTTAATAACAACCTAACCACTACAATAAACCTCCAAGAGAGCAACAAAGAACAAAAAGAGAGAATAGAGTTTCTTGAACAAGCACTCTTAAGAGAAGCCACACACGATGAACTTACCGATACCTATAATCGTCGAGGATTAGAAGAGAGTTATAAATACCTTATTGAAGTCGCCAAAAGAGATGGATCACACCTTAGTATTGCCCTTTTTCATATCGATATAGAGTCTGATCGATTGGGTGAAGATAAGTTCAATACTCTCATTAAAACCTTTTCAGATATTTTAATGGGTCATACGCGTCGTGTAGATATTATTGCTCGTTTTAGTGATAATGAGTTTATTCTGCTTCTACCCAATACCCATCAAGAACACTCCCAAATGGTAGTAGAGAGAGTCAAAAACTATATACACTATGACTCACATGAAGAGCTTTCGCAACTCAATATCTATGTTGGGATTGCAACAAAAAGTCTAAACCTCTCCGATGATACCCAAACAACTTACGATATTCTCAATCTTTATGTTGATGAGGCACTGCACTTGGCAAAGAAAGAGGAGTATCAAGATATTGTTCACTACCAAAGTCTCAATGCATTTTAACCCTCTATCTCCTCTTTAATTTTTTGAATCTCATTCATAAAGGCTTTGGCGTAGCGTTCATATTTAACCTCCCCTACTCCACTGATGGCAAGCATCTCCTCTTTTGTGGTGGGAAGCTTGGCAACCATCTGTTTAAGGCTCTTTTGTGAAAAGACAATATAGGCAGGAATGCCATTTTCTACCGCAATCTCTCTGCGTAGGTCTATAAGGCGTTGCATAATACTCTGCTCATCGTCACTGAGCATTTGCTTATCATCCAAGCTTTTGGGTTTAAAAGAGACCTTAAGGCGATCCTCTTTGATATCAATACTTTGTTCTTTTTTGAGTACTTTTGTACCAATTTCAGTCAAAATATAGGCACGTTTTTCATTGATATTGACCGCTCCAAACTCAAGCAATCGATCCATAATCGTCAACCAGCCACTCTTGGCATACTCCTTGCCAATATTATGCACCGAGAGCTTATCGTGTTCGTTTTGTACAATGTTTTTGTTTTTGCTCCCCTTTAAGACATCCACAATGTAATTGGCTCCATAGTGTTGCCCTGTACGGTAGATCGTTGAAAGAATCTTTTGCGAGGCGGTGGTGATATCCACCACCTTGGCATCCTCATCAAGGCAGTTATCGCAGCGTTTTTCACAGCGACCCAGTGTCTCTTTGAAATACGATGAGATAATCTGATGGCGACACTCACTTGATGTTGCAAACTTGGAGATGGTCTCAAGTTTCTCATAAGCATTTTGTTTATACTCACTCTCTTCAAGGTCATCGATAAAGAGGCGTTGTTTAACCAAATCAGCTGTGGTAAAGAGCAAAAGAGTTTGCGACAAGTTCCCATCACGCCCTGCTCTTCCAATCTCTTGATAATAACTCTCCAAATTACGAGGAAGGTTTAAATGTACCACATAACGGATATTGGGTTTATCAATCCCCATCCCAAAGGCGACTGTTGCTACGACTAGATCCAAATCATCTTGAATAAAAGCGTTGTGAATCTCTCCTCTCTCCTCTGTACTTAGCCCTGCATGGTAGGCTTTGACCTTGTAGCCTTTGATCTCCAAAAAGTTGGCAATGGATTCTGTAGAGTTGCGTGAGAGGGTGTAGATAATGCCCGATTCATCTTTGTGAAGCTTTAAAAACTCCAACAGTTGCACCCGACCATCTCCAATACGGTGTTTGACAGTGAGCGTTAAGTTTTCACGAAAGACCGAACCTACAATGATATTGGGTTTAGATAATTTAAGCTCACTCATAATATCTTCTCGCACAATCTGCGTGGCTGTTGCCGTAAAGGCTGCAATAGGGGTAGAGGGAAACTGCTCTTTTAGGATGCTAAGTTTGCGATAACTCTCTCTAAACTCATGCCCCCACTGCGAAAGACAGTGAGCCTCATCAACTACAAAAAAGTTTACTTTCGTACGATGAAGCAGTGAAAGAAAATAGGAGTTTACGAGTCGTTCAGGAGCTACATAGAGCATCTTGATCTCTCCACGTACCACTCGCTGTTGAATCGCTTTGATCTCATCAAAGCTCTGCATGGAGCTTATCATTGCGGCTTCAATGGAGTTGGCTACAAGTGAAGCAACTTGGTCGTACATGAGTGAGAGCAGTGGAGAGATCACTACAGTAACCCCATTCATCATCAACGAAGGGAGTTGATAGCAAAGTGACTTTCCTCCTCCTGTAGGGAGGATCATCAACATATCTTGCTGTGCGAGTATGCTATCAACTGCCTCTTCTTGAAGCTGCCGAAACGTATCAAATCCAAAGTAGTGTTTGAGTGTCTGCTTTTTATCCATGGACTAATTATACTTGGAAATATTCAAAATAGCGTGAAATATGTCAAATTGTTATGTTTTAAATATTTTACTTTACTCTTACTTTTGCTTAAAGAAGTTTCGTATGATACATTTGCTAAACTACTAAGTAATAGTACTCTACAACCATAGAAATCAAACTTTGAAATAATAAGAGTTGTTTTATCGTTGATGGTTATAATGCTAACAATCATCAAAACATCATCATAAGGCAAAGGTTAACAATTGTTCAAAAAGCTTTTAAAAACCATTACAGTTATTGCAATTACTACGATTATACTCTTCGGAGTATATCGTAGAGAATATATTAACCAAGCAATACCAGTCTATCTGCAATATTTAAAGCAAAAGATTAAATGGCAAATAAATAGTACGGGGAACTATGTATATTTTTTTTATGATTGGCATATTAGTGAGAATGTTTTTTTTGTTGACTATGATAAAGCGATTAAAGTCTTTCGCATAGGTCAAGATTATCGTGTAAAATTTATAGGAGGAGAGGATAGAGTTTCAGAATATGAAAAAATAATATTTGATGGTTTGTCTAAAAAAAAAGACAACTATTTTTTAATTGATAAACGATTTGATGAAATTTCAACTATTCTATGGAAAAAACTATGGGATTTTAATGACTATAATCGATATAGATATGAGATAGGATATGATGATAAATATGGATACCCCATTGTTATTTTAGTTGATAGAGAAAATAATAAACATCTTTTTAGTCTTGGAGAACACTTCCCTTCCTTTAATTTTTTCATATACGATTTAAAAATGCTACCTAAAAATACGATGTATTCTGAGAAAGTATTAACAAAACTTTTACAATGGGTAGAAGAGAGAGATTTACATCGCCGTCAAAAGCCTACTCAAGAGAATAATAGCTCCAAAGATGAATCGATAGTAAAAGAGGTAGGTGGAGATTTGATTAAAGGTATGGTAATAAAAAGGTATTAATATGTCTCAACTACCATTAATTACAACCTATAGCTACGATAAAAATGGCAATACCCAAAAGTTTGTAACAGCTACACCAACTGAACATACCTTTAGCTATAACGGTGTTGATCTAAAGACAAGTTATACCTCCTCGCTCCCAAACTGTGTTTGGGAGTGTATATACAAACCATAAGAAATAAGTCAGATATTAACCCCAAATAAGCTAAAATATAAGTATGCGTTCCCAAATGCAATTTGGGAACAAGGGGAAGAGATGGGAAGAAGCAGATATAAAATAGTTGAACCAACACATCCACACTTTGTAACCTTTACAATACTGCATTGGATACCTATTTTTACTAATCAAGAGAGTGTAACTATTGCAATAGAGTCTCTAAAATATCTACAAAAAAGTGATCATCTCAACATCTATGCCTATGTGATACTTGAAAATCATCTGCATTTAGTGATACAAAGTGATGACCTGAGCAAAACCGTATAAAAATTTAAACGTTATACATCAAAACATATCATTGCTTTGCTTAAAGAGAAAAATGTCAAAACAATATTAGAGCAATTAGCCTTTTATAAAAAAGCTTATAAAACAAAAAGTGAATTTCAATTGTGGCAAGAGGGATACCAACCCAAACTGATTGACAATGATGCTATTATGATAAATAAGATAGAGTATATTCATAATAATCCAATAAAATGAGGCTATGTTGATGAAGATTGGCACTGGAGGTATAGCAGTGCTAGAGATTATAAAGGGCTGGAGGGGTTAATTGAAGTTGAGAAGTTTTTCTAAGATATACACTCCCAAACGCAGTTTGGGAGCGAGAAAAGCTCTAACTCGCCTCTAAAATATCTTTACTATCTTGGGTATGGATGGTTTTGGTGTCACGATTGACCTCTAAGATATAACGGTCGATATAGGGGAGCAAAAAGCTTTTGGAAAAACCAGCTTTTATAAGAGCTTCGTCGGTATCAATTTGAAGATAATCAACATCAAGTATTCTTTGAATATCACTCACTTTTCCAAGTAGCTCATCCCCATCATAGAGCAGTGAATCGATAATATCAAACCAAAAATACTGCCCCTCTTCAAGTTCGCAATTTTCAATGGTGGATTCAAGAGTTGAATAGATTTTGGCATTGGTAAGCTTTTTGGCAATATCAACAGCCTCATAACCACGAAAACGTATCAGACCTTTATCCCAATCGACAAAGGCTACTTCCAAGCGACCACGATCGCTCTCAAAGCTTTTGCCAATATCAAATTGTTGGGGGAAGTCAGTATGCAAATGGATTTTCAGATCACCCCATAATCCATGGGTCTTACCAATCTGTGCGATAAAGAATTGATTTTTTTTCATAAATGTGAGGAGGATGCTCTAGCTGGGTTTAACGTTGATACGATAGTTTTTCCCACCTTTTGCTTTGCATCCTGATATAAAGGTCTTGATAGAGTTTATCATACGCCCCTCTTTGCCGATAAGCTTACCAATATCATCACTGTGAGCATAGATAGTAATCTCATCCAATGCATCATCAATATTGTCCACCTCGACGCTAATGCTATCGGGTGAGCTTACAAGTAGTCGTGCGTATGAAGCTATAAACTCATCTACCATAAGAACTCTTACTTTTTCGCTAATCTAGCAACTGTTGGGCTCATCTTTGCCCCTACGCCTGTCCAGTACTCAAGTCTCTCTTTATCAATTACCAAATCTTTGTTTGCAGATACTGGGTTGTAGTATCCAATTGATTCAATCCAACCACCATCTCTTCTTTTTCTGCTATCTGTTACTACGATTCTGTAAAATGGCTTTTTCTTTCTACCCATTCTTGTAAGTCTTACTACTGTCATATACTTTTCCTTTTGTTTTAAATATTTTTCTCTAAAGTATTCACAACTACGCTTCACTAAGCTCAGTCATCAATACTTTTGAGACGCGTATTATAGCATTTTAATATTAAATTATACTGAAGGATGTATTTTAATTTATAGCATTGTATCTATTGAAATAGTTTTACTATCAAAGTAGCACACATTTGTGGTTTGGATTGCAGTATCAAATGGGATCCTTCTACTTTATAGATAGTAATATTTGCAAAACACTCTTCAAATTTATCTACCATATTTAAAGGAACCAGTAGATCATCGGTGGCTTGAATATAGATAGCAGGGGTGGTAATGGCTTGATACTCTAAGTTGAGATTGGCAATCTCACGCACCCTAAAAGCAATTACATTAGGATCGACTTTTTTGAGTGTCTCTTTAAATAGAGCAATCGTTTGATGATCTATCTGTGAACCAAGTAACAATTTTTTGATCATAAAAGTAGGCAATGGCAGTGCAAAAATCCACCCAAGTGGTAAAAACCGCACCCATTGTAATAGCTTGGCTCTAGGAGGTCGCAAAAAGGTCGTCACAAAAACAACGCCTTTGAGAGCGTGATGACCACAACGTACTATCTCATAGGCAATTGGACCCGAAAACGATTCAGCAAGGAGTATAAACTCTTCTTTGGGCAACCGCTCTTTCACATACGAAACGAGTTGATGATAATTGAGTCTTTGTTGAGCAGAATAGGCAATCACCTCCACCTCTATGGTAGCAGGCAACTCTTTGATAAAGGGTGAAAAAAGCTCACCTGTACCATCAAGCCCAGGGAGTAAAATGAGTTTCATCTAAAAAGATATCCAAATAAATATTGTTATTCAAGCTCTTTAATATCACGTTGTTGTATAGATATAATATATATAAAAAGTAAAAAAAGTACTAATAGAACAGTTAAAAGGTATATTGTAGATTTTATATCTTTGGAGACTTTCCTATCGTATTCAATGATGAACCTTTGATACATGATTAATCTATTAATTTCATCTGTTTTATTGGATGTGGTGTTAATATCTTGTAGAAATGTTATTGTTGGTTCAGCCATCAGATATAATGGAGGAAAGTAGGTATGAATTTTATGGGCAATCAAAAGAGCTATTATGATTGTGATAATAGAAGAGATTCTAAGAGTATATATTAACCTTCTTCTATTCCACATTTTCATCACAGCTCCTTTTCTAATAATCACTTAAGTGACTGGTGAATTTTTATCTAGGAATCCCCCCACCGCCTTGCATCTGTGTCATAATATCTTGCATCTGCTTCATACCGTTTTTACCCGAGAGCCTCTTTGCCATCTTGGCAGCATTTTTAAACTGCTTCATGATACGATTTACTTGTACTTGACCAAGCCCCGCACCTGCTGCGATTCTTCGTCTACGGCTATTGTTGAGCAGGTCTGAGTTTTCTCGTTCTCTAGGTGTCATAGAGGAGATCATCGCTTTGATCGCTTTGACTTCGCCTGAGTTTTCCAAATCCATATCGCCTAGCTGCTTTGCCATACCGCTCATCCCTGGGATCATACTCAACATCGATTTCATCGAACCAATTTTTTTCATCTGTTCCATCTGGTTGAGGAAGTCATTGAAGTTAAATTGACCCTTTTTGATCTTTGTTGTAAGCTTCTTTGCCTCTTTCTCATCGATCACCGCTGCGGTCTTTTCGGCAAGCGATTCGATATCCCCACTTCCCATCAATCGCTTAGCGATTCGATCAGGGATAAATTGATCAAGATCAGGCATCTTCTCACCTGATCCGATAAATCTAAGAGGCACACCTACCTGCTTGGAGAGCCCTAGGGCAACCCCACCTTTGCTATCGCCATCAAATTTAGAAAGAACCACTCCTGTGATACCAATCTTCTCTTTAAAGGTACTTGCAGTACGAATAGCATCTTGTCCTGTCATGGAGTCGGCTACATAGAAGAGCTCATCAGGAGAGGCAATATCTTTGACACTTGCTAACTCATCCATCAGCTCTTCATCGATCGCCAATCGTCCTGCGGTATCAATCAACACAACATCATAGAGCTCTTTACTAGCCTTTTCAAGTGCCATTTTGACAATCTCTTGAGGCTTTTTATCCTCATCGGCTACGAGATCTACTTCAATCTGATCGGTAATCTGTCGCAGCTGCTCCACGGCTGCAAGTCTTTGCAAATCGGCAGCGGCGATCAATACTTTTTTCTTTTTTTGCTCTTTTAAAAAGTAGGCAAGCTTTCCTGTAGTTGTCGTCTTACCACTACCTTGCAATCCAATCATAAGTACAACGGTTGGAGGCTTAGGTGCAAAGACAAAACCTTGGTTACCATTGACAGTGAGAATCTTGATTAGCTCATCGTGAAGTGCTTTGAGGAATTGGTCTTTTCCAATACCTGCTTTTTTGGTCTCTATCTCAACAACAGAGAGGAGTTCTTTTACGATTTTATGGTGAACATCGGCTTTTAATAGTGATTTTTTAAGTTCTGTAAGTGCTTTTTTAAGTGCCTTCTCATCATCATGGAAACGAATCTTTCCAATCGCATTTTTAAAACTATCCGTTAAGGTATCAAACATATTTTCTTACTCCATCAAACTTTCTTCTATAACATATAAGATTAAGATTTTATCTAAAATATACTTAAGGGCATCTCTAAAAACCCTAGATACCCATAACTTCAAAACAGAGATTTGTTTAAACCCAAAATATGCAATAAAAATTTTAGTTAATAGCAGAAAATTTGCTATAATAGCACATTTTTTAAGGCTATATTATGCGTTTTAGTTTTGTAACACTTTTTCAAAATATCATAGAGGGCTACTTTAGCGACTCTATTTTGGCTCGTGCCATAGAGTCTAAAAAGATCTCCATCGATTTTTACAACCCCCGTGACTATACAACCGACAAACATAACCGTGTGGATGCCCCTATGGTGAGTGGTGGAGCAGGAATGCTCATGACTCCTCAACCTCTCTTTGATACCTTTGAAGATATTTTAAAAACTTCTCCAAATGCTCATATTGTATTTATGACCCCTGTAGGTAAACCCTTTCGTCAAAATGATGCTAAACGATTGGCAAAAAAAGAGCACCTTGTAGTTGTAAGTGGACGCTATGAGGGGATTGATGAGCGTGTGATCGAAAAATACGCCGATGAGCTCTTTTCGATTGGGGATTATATCCTCACAGGTGGTGAAGTGGCGAGTATGGTGGTGTGCGATGCCGTGAGTCGAAACGTCCAAGGAGTACTTGGCAACAGCGATTCGTTAGATATTGAAAGCTTTGAAAGTTCACTACTTGAAGCCCCTTCGTTTACTAAGCCTCTTGAATATGAAAACTACTTTAGTATTTTAGAATATTCTAAGGGTAATCATAGTAAAATTGCGGACTTAAAAAATAGACTATCTCTGGCTAAAACGCAATATTTTAGACCAGATATGTATAAGACAGTCAAACAAAAGGTAAAACATGAGAAATAAGTATATAGAAAACTTTGAAAATGCTCAAATGGAAGGTAAAAACATTCCTGAGTTTAAAGCAGGAGATACACTAAGAGTTGGTGTTATGATTAAAGAGGGTGACAAGCAAAGAGTTCAAAACTTTGAAGGTGTATGTATCTCTTTAAGAGGTGAAGGTACAGGTAAAACATTTATGGTACGAAAAGTAGGTGCTAACGGTGTAGGTGTTGAGAGAATCTTCCCAATCTTCTCAGAGAGTGTAAAAAGCATTGAAGTTCTACGAAGAGGTAGAGTTAGACGATCTAAACTCTTCTATCTTAGAGACCTTAAAGGTAAAGCAGCTAGAATTAAAGAGCTTAGAAGAAAATAATTTTCTACTGTATGAGGAGCTCTCCTCATATATTTCCTATCTTTACTACAAACAATTTAAATTCCTATAACTTTTTCTATTTCTGATAACTTTCTGATAAAATTTTACTATCATTATACTTAATAAATATGAGTAGGATAGTACATATGCAAAGTTATAATATTTTAATCGTCGAAGATGAAGCCTCCAATGCCGAGTTTTTGGAGCTTGTGTTGGAGAATTTGGGGCATCATATTGTAGGCGTAACCGATAATGCCAAAAAGGAGATAATCGATTTTGTCTTTATGGATATTGACCTTAACGGTGATATTGATGGGATACAGTGTTCCATTTTGCTCAACCACTCCCAAGATATAGCCTCTATCTATTGAGTGCTTTTGTATGGGAGTTGCAAAGCTTGGGAGTCTTGGCAACATACGGCATCTATATGGGCATTGGGTATGAGAGGTTACTGCTTGCACCCATACTTCTGCCACTCTTTTTACTGCTTTTTCTCAAAATTCTGCTCAAAACCCAAAGCACCTATCCTATTGGCAACCTCTTTCTTGATAGTGCCATCTGGCTTTTGGGAGCAAACTTTGTGCTTGGACTCTACGATGTCTATTTAGCATCGCTCTTTACGGTCTTTTTGTATGGCTGTGCCTTTGTTGTAGTGTTGTGGATTAATATCTACTCTATCTACCACAAACAACCCTATTCCAAGATACTTTTGATAGGGAATGGCTTGATGATTGCAGGGATTACAACCACCATTTTAACCATCTTTGGCTTTTTACCATTTTTGCCTCTTTTGTTGAGTGCAGGGTTGTGGGGGATGATTGCTGAAGCCGTTGTCCTTGCCTTTATCTTGGCATACCGTATCAAAGAGTTTCAACAAAATGAGATCAAACAGCTCGAAATACTTCGTCAAAAAGACCACATGATACACCAGCAAAACAAAATGGCAAGTATCGGAGAGATGATTGCCAATAGCGCCCATCAATGGAAACAACCCCTCACGGTGCTAAACTCTACGCTAGGCATTCTTTGGCTTAAAAGCAAAAAGCAGAATCTTTCATCGGAGTATCTACAGCCCAAACTCTTTGAGATGGAGCAAAACATTGAATATATGAACCAAACGATGCGGGATTTTCTCAGCTACTCCAATCCTAAAAAAGAAAAAGAGCGTTTCAAGCTCTCATTGGCTATTAGCAAAGCCCTGATGATAATTGAGCAGAGCATTAAAGGCAAGATAGCCGTAGCCAATGGCAATAATGGAGCAAAGTTTACGATATATTTGTGAAATTAGAGCATCACTTCCGCAATGTAGAAGAGTGTGTGACACAGTCACACCTACGGATGCAAGGGATGTTTGAAAGCTGTAGGTGCGACCATGTCGCACAATTAACCCTTAGCACTTAACACTCTTTTTCCCACTCCACTTTACTAATATTTCGCTCCTTGGTATCAAACTCAATGCCCACTAGATAGATGGGTAAATTATCTCCTAAGTATTTTTGATGATACGCTTTTTCTTTGATTTGTTCCAATGCGTTGCTACCATCTACCTTAAACTCCATCACATAGATTGCTGTTTTGAGTTTGATGGTGATATCAATGCGACCTTTGTTGGTAATATCTTCGCCAATGACTTCAATGCCAAGTGATTTGATATAGGCATAAAAAACACTTACATAGTAGCCCTCATACTCATACATCTTATTGTGAGTAAAGAGATGGTAGGGGATAGAGGCATAGAGTGAAGTGAGCTGTTTTTGAAGCTCCTCTATATCACCATCAAGTAGTGTTTCATAGAGATTGTCTTGGAGTATTACAGCATTATGCACCCGTGAAATGTGATTGGCAATACTATTAACCCAACTTCAACACCAAAACCCCCAAAAACCTTAAAAATCGACAATTTTTGAAGCTCAAACTCCCTGTATAAGGGCTTCGAGTTCTTAAATATTTAATGTAGTA
>Ga0193965_1000163_pt1 | contig 23392 bp, 13 predicted proteins | sample FB_8_MG_FD_140330 | JGI IMG/M metagenome (GOLD analysis project Ga0193965, IMG submission 140330) | Microbial mat bacterial communities from the Broadkill River, Lewes, Delaware, United States - FB_8_MG | ecosystem: Environmental > Aquatic > Freshwater > River > Microbial mats | place: USA... | reverse complement strand
TGGAAGAGGTTTTAAATAGGTATTTGTGAGTTTTTGGTTTAATAGTTATATCTTATAACAAAAGATAAGGGTATAAAGATATAATATCCTAAAGATTGAAATAGTAAAAATCAAAAGGATTAATTTATATGAGTTTCAAAGGTAAAGCACTATGGATAAAATATGCAAAACACTCATTGATAGAGTCACTTATAGCACTTCTTTTATTTTGGATGTTATATGCAGGTCACAAAATAGAGATTATTAGAAGTATAGCAGGTGATGTGGCATTTTCTCAGATGAACTCTTTGCTTTTTTCATGGAATGAGACAAATGATAAATGGGATACACCTGTAGTATTATATAAAGTAGATAGAGGCTATTTCGATAGAGCTAAACTACTAGATAGAGATAATAACTCTACCACTTATGGCAATATCTTTCCAAGAAGTAAAATCGCTAGTTTTATTGAAAAATTAGATAATCAATCACCATCCAAACAACCTTTGGCATTTTTTATAGATTATAGTATGAGTGATGGGAGTGCATCTTATGATAATAACTCCTCACCACATCATATATCAGCAGATGATATGGTACTTCTCCAAAGATTGGCTATGGATAGAACCTATCCTATATTAATACCCAAAGATACTCCATACAACTTCATAGAGTCTTATGCAAAATATGATAACAATATATCCAAAGCATTAGCCAAAAATATATCACAAGAGAAAATTATTTTTGTAACTGTTGATTTTTTGAGTTCAGACAGTATGGAGTATAGATATAATCCTATGACAAAATTTGGTGATAAAGTCTATTATAATGTAGCTCTCATAACTTGGCAACTACGCAAAAATGGTAAAATAAACAGAGATGAGATAGATAAAATCTATGAGCCAAATATATTTTTGGATAAAACCAAAGTCCAAAAATATGGTGAAGCACTCTTTAGGAGTAATATACTCTATAAAGATAATATCGCTCAAGATATTGGTATATTATCTGAATATAACTCCAACTGGAGTAACCTCAAACATATATCAGCTCTCAAATTACTAGAAGAGAACGAGCTAAATATAAATAATGATACTATAGTGATATTAGGTGTAGATTATCAAAATAGAGATATACACAAAACGGCTCTAAATAGTATAGAATCAGGTGCAAAGATACATACACAAGCTATCAAAACAGTTCTGTTTTTAGATGGTAAACTAGAGTATTTCAATCTTTTTCTAGGCTCTTTAATCATCTTTGTAGTATTCTTTGTTGTGACAATAGTATCACGATATTATCTACACTCTTATCCTGAATGGATAAAGTTTATTATAGAGTTATCCATACTTACTGTTATCTTATTGGGTATATCATACTCTATTTTACTGACACTTCACCAATGGTTTAATTGGTTTATTCCAATTATAATATTTTATGTCTATGATGGTATTCTAATACTAAGAGAGTATCTAGCAACTAAACACAATCAATCACAAGGAGAGATACAATGATAAAAAAAATACAACTTACTTGCCTATTGAGCATAAGCCTACTCTATGGAGATTTAAGAATAGAAGCTGTGGGTAGCGATTTAAATATATCCATAGAGGCTGATAGTTTTATCTTGGCAAATGGTTTTAGTCGAGAGATAGAGTGCCGTAAAGAGATAAAAATATTAGATGGCAAAGGAGAGTTAAAGATACTCAAAGATAGAAAAGAGATAAAATCACTCTCTAAAAAAGATGAACCATTTATACTCCCACCACATCAATGTCAAAGTCTTTTGAGTAAAATAACAACTACTCTAAAAAATATCCAAGTATTGTTTTTTACAAATGAGATTACTCACAGTGGAGTAGGCTCAAAAGGTGCTAAAGCGTCAGAAAGTACCAAACAAAATATCACTATTGACTCATCTAAAAAAGAGGTAATATTATCTAGTGATAGATGGGGTTATTATAACTTTAGATTGGAGATAATCAGAGACAACAAAGTGATAAAAACGATGAGATTTGATGATAAAAAACCAAATGATGTATCTTTCATTTTATCTGTAAAAGAGCTAAAGAGTGGTGATATTTATAAAGTCTTTAGTTGTGTAGATGGACATCCAGTCAAGTGTTCAGAAAAAGATATATTGAGCCAGAGTGGAGTTATAACTATTAAATAGGGGAAGAGGGGTTTATCGTGAGAAGATTTATTGGATTTATTTTGGTATTAGGGTTGTTTTTATCTACAAATATATTATTTGCTGATGATTTGGAAAATCTTCAAGAGTATGAAAAGGCTTGTAATTTAGGTAATTCAAATGCATGTATAGAATTGGCTAGTATATATAGCGAAGATAATATAAAAAAATCATTTGAGTTTTATCATAAAGCATGTTATTCTGGTAGTGGAGATACATGTTATAATCTAGGAATGACTTATTATAATGGATTATTTAATATAGTAAAAAATAAAAATAAAGCCTTAAATTTAATGAAAGATGCTTGTGACTTAGATTATGCGAAAGGATGCTCTGCTGTTGGATTTATATATAATGAAGATACCGATTTTATACAAAAAAAATCAGAGGGAATTAGCTTTTATGCTAAAGGTTGTGAATTAGGTGATGGTGATGGATGTAATAATCTTGGTTATATTTATGAAAAAGGAAAAGAAGTAAAACAAGATTACAAAAAAGCTATTAAACTGTATGATAATGCTTGTAGATTTGATTCAATCGCTGGTTGTATTAGCCTTGGAACTATGTATTCAAATGGAAATGGTGTTGAGCAAAATTATCAAAAAGCTATGGATATATTTAACCTTCTTTGTGAACTTAATATTTTAAAAGGATGTAATAATCTTGGCGTAATGTATTTAAATGGTCAAGGTATAGAACAAAATTATCAAAAAGCTATAGAATTATTTACTAAAACCTGCAATCAAAATAATGCACAAGGATGCTTTAACCTTGGAGAGATATATAATGAGAAGAACGGAATTAAACAAAATTATAAATATGCAATAAATTTTTATGATAAGTCATGTAGTCTTGGATTGATAGAAGGATGTACAGCAACAGGTATAGCTTATATTACACAAAGTGAAACAAATCAAAATTTTATTAAAGCATTAGATTATTTCAATATGGCTTGTAGTAATGGTGATAGTATAGCATGTTATAATTTAGGAATTTTATATCATTATGGAAAAGGAATAGAACAAGATTATAATAGTGCAACTGTATTTTACTCTAAAGCTTGTGATAGTGGCTATATAAAAGGGTGCTTCTCTCTTGGAACAATGTATATGAATGGTCTCGGAGTAGAACGCAATGAGAGGGAAGCAATAAAATTTTACAAAAAAGCTTGTGACTTAAATCATGGAGGAAGTTGTGCAAATCTTGGAACATTTTACAATAATTCTAATATAAAAGAAAATCAAATTAAATCAATTTATTTTTATAAAAAATCTTGTGATTTAAATTCATCAGAAGGGTGTTTTAATCTTGGTAATTTATATGACAATGGTGATATGGTAAATAAAGATAAAGAACAAGCTATTATATTATACAACAAAGCATGTGCAGGTGGTTTAAAAAAAGGATGTACCTATGCTAACTTCATATATAAAGATAAAATAAGAATAAAAAATGAAAATAATATATCACTTCAGCTAGATACCTTAGGTCATACAAATTCTATAAATAATATTATAACTACAAAAGAAGGAAATATAATCACATCTAGCGAAGATAAAACTATTAGAATATGGGATAGTTCGACAGGTAAAGAGATAAAAAAGATATTAGGTCAAATAGGAAAAGAAAGTGGAGAGATATTGGCTATAGCATTAAGTCCAGATGAAAAGTTATTGGCTGTTGGAGGTATTTTTAGAGAAGGTCATAATCTAAATAATGATTCAGAAGATATTATTAGAGTATATAATTATTCTACAGGAAAGATAGTAAAAATTCTTAGATCTCATGAAAATATAATTCTAAATCTCTCTTTTAGTTCTAATGCTAAATATTTGATTTCAGGGTCTAGTAGTGGGATAGTTAAAATCTGGAATATGGAAACATTTACTCTCCAAGATACAATTAAACTTCACACAAAAGCTATTTATGCTGTTAAAATAATAAAAAAAGATAATGTTTATATTGCAGTTACAGTTGGATTAGATAAACAAATAGCTTTATATGATATTAATCATAAAAAAATACTAAACAAAAAAAAGTTAAATTATAAATTAATGTATTTAGGAATTTCTCATAAACATATAGCCGTATCTGGAAATAGTAATGAAATATTAATTTATGACTATGACTTAAACTTAATAAAAAAAATTATTTCAAAAACAAATCCTGATGGACTATCCTACTCTAAAAATGGAGAGTTTTTAATTGCAGGAGCAAATACAAAACCATTTGATATTAATATTTATAATACAAAGAAAAATTATAATTTAATGACAACATTTCATAAACATACAAATTTAACCAAAGCAGTCAGCTTTTTAGATAATACAACTGCCATATCAGCTGGAGGAAATAATAATGAAATTTATATTTGGAATAGTAAAACATCTAGTGTAAAAAGAAAAATAGAAGGAGTTGGAGCAAGTGTTATCAACTTAGGAATTAATGGAGACTTAATCGTATTAAAGAATGATGAAGATTTAGTTATGACAACAACATATATGATGAATCAAAAACCTATATATAAAACAAATAGAAAATTAATTAATTTACAAAATTTTAAAGTAAAGGTGACTAATGAAGAGAAAATAATGAAAAATCTTCAAAACATACCAACTAAACAAAATAATTTAATTTTAGTTTCTCAAAATGGTGGAGAGTATGGATATAACGATGCTACTCTCATACTCAAAAAATATAAAAAAGAGATAATCAAAATCACACGAGATGCAACAAATGGATTCAGACATAACTGTTATGGTTTCTATAAAGATTATATCATATCAGGAGGTTCTTCTGGAGAGATTACAATTTATAACCTTAAAGGAAAAGAGATAGCAAATCTAGTAGGACATATAGGAGAAGTATCAAATATCGCATTAGACGGTGATAGATTGATTAGTGGAGGTTTTGACCAAACTATTAAAGTTTGGAATCTCAAGGAACTAGATAAAAATAAGCCTTATAATACATTGTACCCACAACTAAATATCTTCATAACCAAAACCAACGAACACATAGCATGGACAAACGAAGGTTACTTCACAGCCTCAGAGAATGCTACACAGTATCTCTACTTTCATATCAATCAAGGCTCAGAGAAAGAGGCTAGGGCAATACCGATGGAGCGTCTCTACGACCACTTTTTCCGTCCAGACCTAATCCAACTCAAACTAAGTGGAGATGAAGAAGCGTACCAAAAAGCTATAAATGGGATGGACTACAAAAAAGCCCTAAGCAATCCACCACCTAAAATAAACTTACTCTCAATAGATGAGCAAAATATCATAAAAGATGATTTCAAATATAGTGATATAAACACTAGCAAATCAAAAACCAAACTCACTTTTGATGTCAAAGAGTATAATAAAGGTGGTATAGGAGTTATTCGTATCTACCAAGAGGGTAAACTTATCCAAACTATAGGAGAGGGTAAGGATAATAGAAAAGTAGCAGATGTATATAACGCTACACTAGAAAACAGATTGGATAAGCAACTCAAAAAGAGACAAGAGAATATAAAACTAGCCTCTAAAGGAGATGGTGATAATGTATCCAAAAAACAATCCAAATACCAAAACACTACAGATACAACAATTAGCAACCAAGAAGGTAATCAAACTATAGAAGCGATACTACAATCAGGTGATAATCAATTTTGTGTAGAGGCATTTAATAAGACAAATACAGTAACATCATATAGAGAGTGTGTCACTATCCATGCTAATATACCCAAAAGAAAACCTAAGCTTTATGGTGTAGTTGTTGGGATTAATAACTTTGAAACACATCCTAAATTTGGTAATCTACGATACTCTCAAAATGATGCAAAAGATATAAAAAATATAATAGAAAAACAAAATAGTAATATCTATGAGAGTATAGAGATAGAGACACTATTAGGAGCAGAAGCAACACAAGATAATATATTGGATAAACTTAAAGCTATCAAAGAAAAGGCATCTATAGATGATACTATCATTTTTTATATCTCCACACACGGTACAGTAAAAAATAATGAGCTATATCTACTACCAGAAATTCAAAAAAATGATTTTATAGAGTTTAAAAAGCTATTTAAAGCCATTCAGTCCATACCATCACTCAAACAGATTATGATAGTAGATGCGTGTCAATCAGGACAAGCATCTGATATAGTATCAAGTATCTATGACTCCAGAGCGTCTGTATTGGCTAAGAGTGCAGGAGTACATCTACTTTTAGCTACTACCAAAGGAACGAGTGCATTTGAGTCACAAGACCCTAAGATACAAAATGGAGTATTTACTCATCAGATACTCACAGCACTCAAAGATAAAAAAACAGATACCAACAATGATAATAGCATATCTATCATAGAGCTATCAGCTAGACTCAAAGCCCAAGCACACACAATAGAAAAACAATATCCTATCATTCGTAATGTGGGTGGGGATGTGAAGCTTAGAGAGCTATGAAATAAAAATTTCATAGCTCTATAAAAGTAAAACATTGTAACTATTTACACTATAATATAAATACTCTACTATTTGATGAGATAAACAGTATAATTTTACTCTTATTTATGCTATAGTATAAATAAAAAGTTTCAAAATGAATATAAAAAAAGATATAGGTTTACTCATAAAACAAAGACGCAAAGCACTCTTGATGGAACAAGTAGATTTATGTGAGTATGCAGGAGTAGGCTCAACTACACTCTCTAAGCTAGAACAAGGAAAAGCTAATATCACTTTGGAATCTTTAGAAAAGATTATAGAGGTGTTGGGCATGGAGTTTTCTTTGAGAGTTAAAGAGCTATGATGCAAAAAGCCAAAGTTTATCGTAATAAAGAGCTTATTGGAGTGATACAAAAAGATGATGAGGGGTTATATCAATTTTCTTATCTTGAAGACTATTTAAATGATACCAATGCTTTAAGTATCTCTGTGCATTTGCCTCTACAACAAAACTCCTTTTATGCAAAGAGGCTTTTTCCTTTTTTCTTTAATCTATTAGCTGAGGGAAGTGTCAAAGATATGCAGTGTAGAGCCTTAAAAATAGACTCCAATGACCACTTTACGAGACTTATAAAAACCACTCAATCCAATACCATAGGCTCAATTACTTTAGAGGAGATAGAAGATGAAGTGTCATAGTTGCCTAAAACCTACTCATAAGCAGGTCTATTGTGCTAAATGTACCAAAGAGCTATTTGATGGGCATAAGGTAAAAGCTCTCTCTTTTGATAAGCAGACATTTTATAAAAAGCGTAAAGAGTATGTCAAGAGAATATCAATATCAGGTGTACAGGATAAAATATCTTTAAGCTTTAATGGGGATGATATTTTGGAAATTACGGCTATTGATGGAGAATATATACTTAAACCCATTCCAAGTATAGAGCAGATTGATAATGCTCATGATGTTTGTGCCAATGAGCATTTGAGTATGCAACTCTCTCAACAAATCTTTAAAATTCCTACAGCTTTTAATGCTCTTATTCCTTTTTCTAATGGAGAGTTAGCTTATATTACAAAACGCTTTGATTATGATTCAAAAGGAGACAAGCTAGACCAAGAGGATTTTGCTTCTATTTTGGAGCATACATCAGAGTCTCATGGTCAAAACTATAAATATGACTCATCTTATGAACTGTGTGCTAACGCCATTAAAAGATATGTACCTGCTTCTATCCCTGCTATAGAAGATTTTTATAAACGCATTGTTTTTAATTACCTCATAAGTAACGGTGATGCTCATCTTAAAAACTTCTCTCTCTATCGTCCTGAGGGAAGAGTCGATAGAACGCTAACTCCAAACTATGATTTACTTTATACTCGTTATCATATTCCTAATGAAGTGGGCTATATGGGTTTAGACTTATTTCAAGATGAGTTAGAAAAAAGCACAAAAGCATTTGAAGCGATGGGATATTATACCTTAGAAGATTTTGAACTTTTTGCACAAAAAATAGGTATCACAGAAAAGAGGCTTCAAAAGATATTTGAATGGATTTTATCTTCTACTCCTAAAGTGATAGAGATGATAGATAACTCATTTTTGACAATAGAGGGCAAAGAGCTATATAAAAAAAATTATATAGAAAGATTAAAGCTACATCTTTGCTACTCTATAGAGGGTTATCCATTTGTAGGCAAAATGCAAAAAGTGATTGATAGATATATTTAATATTTTGAGTAAACTAGTAAGATAAATTATGATAAAATATTATGATAAAATCTTATAATTAAGTAGGAGTTCATATAGGAGAACCAAAATATAGAGGTGGAGAAAATATCTCTCAGAGTGGAAAGATTAAATAAAGGAAAAAAATGCCATATACACATTTACCAAAGAAGTTTGAGGGGATAGCAGAAGCTACAGATTATCAAAAACCAGAGATAGATATAGATGATGATGTGAGAGCTTATATAGATGGAGTGGTCAATAATCCATCTGATGAACATGAGTATTTAGTCAAAAAGTTTACAGAGAGTAAAGTAATTTTGGCTCTTAATGACTGGCAGAGTAAATATAGACAAAATGATGAGATTATTACAAATATGGAAGACCATCATGCAAGTAATGATAAAAAAATAGAAGATTTGGAAAAAGAGAAAGATGAATTACAGAAAAAACTTCAAAAAGTAAAATCAGAAAAACATGAAAATGAGAAGCATCTTGAAGATATTAATCATGCTACACCTACTTCTGATTTGAATAAAAAAGGTACATTAGTATTTTTGATTTTGGTTGCTATTGGTTTGGCAGTTCTTACTGCGTATAAGTTTGCAACAGCGATGGGAGCTATTTCAGCATCTATAGAGGGTCATACTATTATCACTACATCTCAATATATACTCTATGGATTGGGTGCATTGGCTATCTTGGCAACAGGTAAAATTATCAATGTCATATATGAGAAGCTTCACTATAATAAAGGTTTCTTTCTCTCTATAGCTATCTTATCTATTGTATTTGCAGGGGCTAGTGCCTATTATCTAGCAGATGATAAAGCTTTTTTAAATACCAAAACATATATCAATAGCGATGTTCCAAAACTTCAAAAGATATTTGATAAATCAAAAAAGAAATTTGATGAGGAAGTTGATGAACTTAGCTATGCTCAATCAAAAGGTAAACCAATACAAGATATTGAAAAGCGAGTTAATGAACTTAAAGTAAAAAAAGATAAAGCAGAAAAAGAGCTTAATAGTATTAAAAATAGACAAAAGAGTATGCAAAGTGATGCTATTAGTCTTGATAAAGTTATGTTGATACTTATATTGTTTACTGAGATGTTGGTAGGTGGTGTTGCGTGGATGTATGCTACTGATTATACACGATATATCAAAGAAGACAAACGAACTCACTCTCTTGATACTATCACAAAGCATATAGCAAACTATGAAGAGAAGATAGTATCAATACTCTCCCAAGTTACAACACTAGAAGAGAAGATAGAGGAGATTAGATTAGAAAATCATGATTTACATAGAGTAGTATCAAATATCAAAACAGAAAAAGAGATAGAAGATGTTGTTAAGCTTATCATTGATGATGAGACCAATATGGCTCTTTCATATCTTTGGAAAAAAAATAGTGAAATAGGAAGTTAAGATGAAAAATTTTAAAATTATACTATTGATAGTATGGTCATTGACTATCCTATCAGCTACCTCCTTGGATATATATATCCTAAACCCAGAAGAAGATAGAGGTAACGAGGGGATTTTTGAGATTATAAAATCTAGTGATAAATCTAATAATCCATCTGTTATTATAGATTCAAGAGTTGGAGATATACTCTTTAGAGGTCAAAATAGTGAGCTAAAAGATAAAATAAAAAAGTTTTATGGAGGAAATAAAGAGGATAAAAATGATATACCCTATACTCTAAATAGTATCCATAAACTACTACTTCCCAATAACTATAGCGATGTAAATCTCTATTTTATAAACTCTATATTTTATAAAGATACAAAGTTTGATTTTAATCTAGGTTTTCCAAATGATGCTTTTTTGACATCTTTGGAGGCTAGTTTTGTAGATATAAAGAGTTTTGATAGCTTAAAAGTACACACATATATAATCAATGACAAAAAATTATTTATAGATGCTGTACACAAAAAAGCTATGAGACGGTTTTATGCTATTCTAGCAGATAGACTAAAGCTTGATTTACAGGTATTTAATACAACATTTAGTACCACAAAAGAGGAAATCAAAGTAGATACAATATCTCCAAATAGTAGCATACAGAAACTAGCTATACTCAAAAAACCACCAATAGAGAGACATTATGAGATAGATTTGGTAGATGTAACCCAAGATAGTGATAAGATAGAGATAAAACTAAGAAATAAAGATAGAGCAGGTATGTCTATGTTTGTAAGTATGAATGGGGTCTCTTTACCTGTTACTTGTAATACAGATGGTGAGTGTATATTCAAAACAACACTTAGATTAGGCAAAAATATACTCACACTCAATAAATTAGATGGAACAGAGTACAAAAGAGAGTTTATCTCCAACTACATACCAAATGATGATGGGGAGTGTTATGTTTTAGATAATGTACTTACATTGAGAGTTATGAAGTCATTTCGCCCAGAGAATGATATAGTCAAGTTAAATTATATAGAAGATAACAAAGAGTACAACACCACAGTAAAAGGTGGATATTATGAGTTTAAAATCCCTCTAAAGTATGCTAATAATAGATTTGCTCTAAAACAGTACTCAGGAGGTATATCTATCTGTTCAGGGGCAAATCAAAAAATCCAAGAGGAGAATGAGAGACAACGCATTGCAGAAGAGGAGCGTATAGCTAAACTCAATAAAGAAGCAGAGATAAAACGACAAAAAATATTAGCTAAAAAACAGAAAGAACTAGAGAAAAAAAGAGAAGAGATGGCAAAAAAAAGAGCATCTACAGCTATCAATAATGGAACAAATAAAATATCTTATGATAATGAGACATTGATATCAAACTATTACTCTCGATCTTTGACAAAAGAGACATATCCTATGGATTTGAATAAGCCTATGAAGATAGATACATTTTTTCTAAAAGAGTGTGATGGAGATAATGAGGGTGATGATAGAAATAGTTTTGATATTTATATAGAAGATGAAGATGGTAATCGCAAAATGATAGCTCAAACTGTACACGCATCAGGAGATGATGTTTGTAAAGAACACACTATCAAAAACCCTTTTCCAGATTTTAAAGCTATTAGGATTATAGTCGATCCAATTGGTACACTAGGGCCAATTGGAAGTGGTCCAACTGGTGGTGCGTGGAGTATAGAAAATGCATCTATTAAATATGCAAAGGAGCAAAACTAATGAAACGAAATATACTAATAATAGGATTAATGGTTTTTTTTACACTTTTAAATGCAAAAAGTATTACGCTAGTATTGGATAATGATGGTAGTGATGTCTATGTAGATGAGAACTATATACTGAAAAAATTTCTCAAAGTAGAAAATCTAAAAAGATTAGGCTTTGAGACTATCTATCTCATCAAAGAGAGAGACAAAGCCAAAAGCTATCTCATCTCTGATGATGAGACACCTAATAATAGCCATCTCAATGCAGATAAATTGGGTATTATAGATGGATTAGAGAAAGTATTATCTAGGAAATACACCAAAGATGATTTGATAATCTTCCTATCAAGAATGAACTACCATGATAAATCAACCAAAACAGACAGTAGAGCAAAAATCTATAATGATGCGTGGATTACAAGTGATATATCACCTATTAAAAAAGTAATAGACAGATACCCAAATAGCCCTCTAAATGGTGCTAAAATAATAGTCATAGACCCATCAAAAGATTTAAAATATCTCAATAAAAGAGAGCGATTTTTCTCTTTTTTATTTGATAAAGTAGGAGGAAGACTCCTACTATACAGTGGATTAGACTTTGATAAGCTTCGTATAAACGACTATATACTATCCACCAAAGAGCTACACAAACTAACCCAAACACCACCACTAAGAGAAGAAGAGCATTTGATGTTGGATGATGAAGTGATACGGTATGTTTTGCCTTAGGGGGATGGGGTAAAAGTATTTTAGTTTTTTAAAAGGGAGAAAAATAATGAAATACCTTTTCATATCATGTATGATAATTCTTAGTTGTCAATTTGGAAACACATCGGACAATATTTATTATAAAGTTTCAAATATTGAGTCTAATGATGTACTAAATATACGAGAAAAGAATCATCATAAATCTAAATTAATAAATACTCTTAAGCCTGAAGACGATTGCATAGAGATACTTCTTGATTCTCCCAAATGGGTTATTATAAAAAAAGATAATAAAATTGGTTGGGTTAATAAAAAGTTTCTTAAAATATCAGATAACGAGTGTAAAGCTAAAAAAACAATATCAAATCTAACTATGAATATCTATAGTAACTATGATCATCATAATAGAGTAGTTGGTTTAACACTTGATGAAAAGAAGAACATTATAGCATCAATAGACCAAGATAAAATATTAGTTATTCGTACACTTGATACAAAAAAAATAGTCTTAAAAAAAATGCTTAACAAAACAGGTAGACTTAAATTTTCACCTACTGGAAACTATTTAAATATCATTGATGAAGCTAACAATACAATTTCTATTTATTCTTTTCCAAATTTGAATGAAAAAGCTACTTTTAAAATAAGTGAACAATTAATTTCAAAAGTTTGGGGATTAAAAGCAGGATTCTTTCAAAAGTATCGTATTGGAAATATTGAAGTAGTTGAAGGAGAGGAAGAAACAGATATTGTAATGCATGGAACTAAACAACTTAAGCATCATGGAAGAAAAATTTATCGAAATAAAAAGCTTATTTACCACGAGGGTAGTTGTGGGATTATGGATTTTACTATGGTGTCTAAATATTCCAAAAAACGAAATTCTATTTTCTTTGCTAATGGCTTGTCAACTAACCCAAGTATATATGAAGTATCAGCTATAGATGGAAAATGGATCTGGGATACATCTTACGCAAGTAATGGGAAGACAAATACTGGTGGTTCAGGAGCAATACTTTTTTATAACAAAAAAGACAAACTTCTTTATGCTCTGGAAGATATTGAATATATTGAAGGTGAGATTGTGGTATGGGATATGTCAAATTTTAGAATCAAAGAAACATCTACTTTAAAACACTTTAAAAATTTACCATATGTTTATAAGTTTGCTCATTGTGTACATCAAAGTCAAATAACACAATCTTATGATACAAGGTGTCATAAGGTCGTTAATTTACCTTCGAATATCTATCAGCATACTGAAACTAATAATTGGATTATTGGTCAGCCTATTAAATTAGATAAGAATACTATAAATTATGATGATGCAACGGTTACAATATTAGATGAAAATAATAAGATAATTGCTAGAATGATTAAAGATGAGATGAAAAAATATAATAATTATGATGGTATGACATTTCTCCAAGATGGATACTTTACAGGTGGCAAATCTGTACCTGTATCAACTTCTATAGGTTTAAAATCTATTTCAATCAACCAACTCTACGACCACTTTTTCCGTCCAGACCTAGTCCAACTCAAACTAAGTGGAGATGAAGAGGCGTACCAAAAAGCCATCAATGGTATGACATACCAAGAAGCTCTTAAAAATCCACCACCTAAAGTGAGTATCATAAAAGTAGATGATAAATCTATCAGTAAATCAGATTATGACTATAGTGATATAAATACCACCAAACTAAAAACTAGACTATCATTTAATGTCAAAGAGTATGATGGAGGAGGCATAGGACTAATAAGAGTCTATCAAGAGGGAAAATTGATACAAATTATAGGAGAGGGTAAAGATAATAGAAAAGTAGCCGATGTGTTTAATGCTAACAAAGAGAATAAAATAAATACGCAAGTGAAACAGACACAAGAGAAGATGAGATTAGCATCAAATGATAAAGAAAACAAAAGAGGTAAAGGCTCTTATATCCCTGAAAGTGAACTTCTATCACCAAAGAGTATAGATACAATCACCAACAACCAAGAAGGTAAAAAAACCATAGAAGCGATACTCCAATCAGGTGATAACCAATTTTGTGTAGAGGCATTTAACAAAACAAATACCGTAACCTCCTATAGAGAGTGTATCAATATCCACGCCAATATTCCTAAGAGAAAACCAAAACTCTATGGTTTGGCAATAGGAATAAATGACTTCTCTACACATAGAGAATATGGTAACCTCACATACTCTCAAAAAGATGCACAAGATATTAAAGATGCTATAGAGAAACAAAACCATAAACTCTATGAGAGTATAGAGATAGAGACACTCTTAGGAGTAAAGGCAACGCAAGAGAATATATTGGCTAAACTCAAAACTATCAAAGATAAAGCGTCTATAGATGATACTATCGTATTCTATATCTCCACACATGGTACAGCAAATAATAACGAACTATATCTAATACCACAAAATGCAAAAGATGACTATATATCATTTAACAATATATTTCAAGCTATTCAATCAATACCATCACTTAAACAAATCATGATAGTAGATGCCTGTCAATCAGGACAAGCATCTGATATAGTATCAAGTATCTACGACTCCAGAGCGTCTGTATTGGCCAAAAGTGCAGGAGTACATCTACTTTTAGCTACTACAAAAGGAACATCTGCATTTGAGTCACAAGAAGAAAATATCAAAAATGGAGTATTTACATATCAAATACTCACAGCACTCAAAGATAAAGAGACAGATACCAATAAGGATAATGTTATATCAGTAATAGAGCTATCAAATAGACTTAAATCACAAGCACACAATACAGAAGCTCAGTACCCTATCATACGGAATGTGGGTGGGGATGTGAAGCTTAGAGAGGCTATGTAGTTAATTTAAATAATAAAGGGAGCTAAAATGTTTAGTTATAAGAGAGTGATATTTTTTATATTATTGGGAGTTTTGACACAGTTAGAAGCATCATGCTATGAGTTTGATAAAAATCACTATTACAATCAAGGATTATCCAAAAATGATAGTATATGTTACTCTTATCATATATATTCTCAAAAGATACCTGTATTTACACTCAAACAAGATGGGTACTCTGATGCTGATTTTGACATTTTTATATATGATTATAGTGATTTAAGTGGTAGGCTAGGAAGTGGAATAAAGAGTGGTAGCAAGAGTGAGTTGGTGACACTATCATATCAAAACTCCTCCAACTATGTCTATGTAAAGATAAAAAATGTAGGCAGTGGATATGGTAAGTTTAATCTATATATTCATGAGATAGATATATCTCAAAAGATAGCCGATACTTTAGCACAATCGACAATACAAGCAGGAGTAGAGTTGATTTTGGAGGGGTTATTTGATGTCAATGAAAACTCCAACACAAGTGCAAAGAGAAATATATCTCGTGGCTCTACTGCTATTATGTCTTATCTCAATAATCAAAACCTAAGTGACACTTCTAAAAATCTAATGATAAATGAACTCACAACGAAGATACAAGAGGAGTTTGGATATGGGTTTACAGGTAAACTATTGGTCAATTTTGCTGTGAGTATCATACGAGATATGTATAGGTATTATTAGAAGTTTTTTGGTGTAGTAGGATTATATATTCTATATAGTTACCTAATAAAATAGGTAAAAATTATTTAAATTAAAAAAGGAAAAATATGAAAAGATTAATAGTTTATATTACTTTATTGGCTGTTTTATTAAATGCTAGAGGAGATATTGCACCTATTGAAGGAGCTATCATAGGTGCTCTTATACCTTTAGCAATTGGAGAAAAATATTATGTTGGTGGGATTAGTAAAACAGGTACTCTTAATATTAGGTCAGGAGCATCTTCAAAATATAGAAAAATAGGAGAATTAGCATATAATGCTTCTGAACTTAATTTTGAAAAATGTATATACAATAAAAAATATGAAAAGTGGTGTCAATTAGGTTCTCCATTTTTAGAGATAAATGGATGGGTAAGTGGGAAATATACGGATTATACAAATCCATATATAATTGAAGAACAATATAGAGGAGTCAAATTTGAAGTAACTCAACATCAAGAAGATAATTTTTTAAATGTGAAATCAGGAAAAGGTACGAAGTTTGCTACTATAGATAAATTAGATTACAAAAGAAATGATATTATTGTAAGCACCTGTCAAGAAAATAAAAAAAATGAAAAGTGGTGTTGGGTAAATTATGGAAAAGAAAAATTTGGATGGATTTCTAAAAAGTCTATAACTCCAAATATAAATTCATGTAATACAGCGATTAGATTTTCTAATGATAAAGAGATAATGAAAGAGTTATGTCAGAGAGATGGAGAAAAATTTGAAAAACAAGGTAAATATGATAATGCAATTTCTTCTTATATGTTTGCAGAAAAAACTGATAAGATTATAAAAATTTATAAAAGTAAAAAGCTTATAAAAAGTACCGATTCATATAAGATGATTGCTTATGCCTATAAAAAAAACGGTGATAATAAAATATCTGAAAAAATTCTTACTAATCACAATAAGTGGAATCATGATATAGGTTGGGGAGATTATGAAGGTGAGAAGAGGACAAATTTATATTTAAAATGGTATCCACAAGAAAAGGAAATCATCTTTCCAAAATCAGAGTATTCAGATGAAGGAGGAGATATAGCTCCTGTAATTCCTATTATGGATGTAGATGAGAAACAAGCATTAATCACTTCTTGTGTAGAAATAGTAGAAAAAGAAAATTTAACGATAGATAATCTTTATCAAGGGTGTTCTAAAGCTTTAGAAGAGTTAAGATTTGAGGATATATCAGAACTAAAAGATAAACATAAACTTTTAACTATCATCATGATACTTGATGAAGTTGCTCAAGAAAAAATGATGTTTAACAGATATTATAGTAATATGAAATCAAGTTTATTATCTAGTCTATACTCTTTAGAGTATGGTTACTTAAGAAATGATATTTTTAAAGAGAAGAGGTTTAAATATATTTTTTATAATATGGTAGATGGAGGCTTCTCTTATTATGATAAGATAGATAAAAAAATATTCTTGGAGCAGTTTCGTTTGCTTAAGTCTTTAGGAGAACGATTACCTTCTGCTAGTGTAGGAGTAAAAACATTTGTTAATAAACTGATGGAGATACAAAATAGATATCAAGAGATGAGTGATGTAGGAGTTTGTTTACTTAGTGCATACAAGAAAAAAGATAAAATGCTTTTTGTAAAAAATCTCAATCCTATCTATTATGATAAAAATACACATACATTAAAAGTATCAAATTTAATTGAATACTATATAATGCCTTTAATAGTTCAGTATATTCCAAAAGATCCTTTTGAATTGTACTTTAATAATATAAAAGATAATAAAGAAGATTTTTCACCTAAAGAAAAGATAGAAGATATAGAAGAAAGATTTCAAAATCCTGATAATGAAAAAGAAGCATTTTTCTATTCTCTTTTTAATACAAAAGATATAGAAAATAGTCTATTAAAATATATGGAAATATTAAAAGATAAAAATGCTACTTCTATTTATAATCGTTACATTAATACTAAAATACAGCCTCTCTTACTAAAGAGTGATTCTATGAGAATAAAAAATAATGAGATGACTATAGATATAGTTTCTAATAGTGTTATTAAATTTATGATTTTAGGTTGTAATACAAAAAGTGAAAATAAAAATACTCAAAAAAGATGTCTTGAGGATATAACGGAACACATTAAAACCATCAAAGATATATATACTCTTGATAATGAAATTTTAGCAACACTATATTTTGCAAAAGAGGATTATATAAAAGCCATCTATTATATCAAGGAGTTGTTTGAAGAGAAAGAGTATGATGCAAAGAGTATTAAACTAGCTCAGCACTATGAACAGTTGGCAGTAAGTTATTATAAGCTTAAAAAGTTTAATAAAAGTTTTAAATATTTGAAAAAAAGTTTGAGTATTTTTGAATCATATTCCAACTCAATTAAATATTGTAATACATTAAAACTATTACTTTTGTTAGATAAAGATATGGATATAGACAAATCCTATTTAAAAGAGCAAAAAACTAAAATGACTAAATGTAAAATATATAATATCCTAACACAAGAAGATTATATGAAGCTTGAAGGTCAAATATTAACAGCAACTTTTATGAACATATCAAATAGTCCTTGTCTTGATATTAATAGCATTGTAAAAGATGCTATGCCAGAGTTAGATACAGATGGTATAGAAGCATCTATCAAGATGAATGGAAAGTATAGTTTGATTACGAGCAAACTATATAGACAAAAAGCAGAGTTATTGTTTAGTGATAAAAAATATAAACAAGCTTATCAATCTATCCAAGAATCTTTTGAGATAATCCTTTATATAAGAGATGTTAAATTCCCATATATGACATATCTACAAAAGGTTGATTTTCTTGATGAAATTAAACAATATATTTCATTATATTTAGATATTTCATACCATACAATAAAAGATGAAGATGATAATATCCAACAAACCCTAAACAACTGGCTCAACTACAAAGGCTCAATCTTTGACAGTGAGAACGCTATCACGACTCTCTATGAAAATACCAAGGATATAGAACTCAAAGAGAAGATAGATGACTTGCATATCAAACAAAGAGCCTATGCTAAACTTCAACAGTCATTTAGTAATAAAAAAGATTACAAACAAAAGCTCAAAGAGAAAGAGGAGGAGATAAATAGTCTCACTAATGATATATCATCTCATGCCAAAAGATTCAAAGAGGCACAAGGACTTAAAAATATCAAATATCAAGATATATCTTCTACTCTTAAAGAAGATGAAATTTATATAGACTATGCAAAAGCAGGAGAGAACTACTATATATTTACATTGGATAAAAAAGAGAATATCACATTTACTCAAATAGACAAAAACAACACCAAAGAGATAGATAAGCTAGTAGAAGCCTTTAGGGTAGATATAGCCGAGATACTCCAAGGATTAGGCAAACTTACACCAAATAGACTAAAACAGCTCAATCAAAGCTCACAAAAAACACTTAGCCATCTTTATACTCTACTTATAGAACCTCTCTCTATATCTATCAAAGGTAAAGATAAACTACTTATCTCTCCTGATGGGGCATTGAGGCTACTACCATTTGAAGCTCTTTATGATAACCATCACTACCTCATAGAAGATAAAGAGATACTCTATACTCCATCAGGCAAAGAGAGAGTGAGAGTCACAAGATATAATCAAATAGAGAACAATGAAACAAAAAATAGTAAAGTAGTTATCTTCGCTGACCCTGATTATCTATATATCCCCAATGAGAAACTTATTGCATGGGAAAAGGAAGATGCTAACCAAATCAAACAAGGTGAGATAGTATATACAGAGGCTTTTGAAGCACTATCTACTCTCCCTGAATCTTTTAATAGACTTGAAACTACCAATAAAGAGGCAAAAGCAGTAGCAGATGCTTTTGATATAGTAGATATAGATGAGTATAAACGCAAAAGAGCTAATGAAAGAAATCTATTTCAAACTAAACACCCAAAGATACTTCACCTATCTACGCATGGATTTTTTCTAAATGCACCCAATGTAACTAACCCTATGCTCAAATCAGGCATCATATTAACAGGAGCTACAAAAGCAAGAAGATTTAATAGAGATGAGGGGATTGTAACAGCTCTAAAGCTCTCAGGACTACAGCTCAAAAATACAGACCTAGTAGTATTATCTGCTTGTCAAACGGCAGAGGTAGATAGCAATAGTACACAGAGTGTATCAGGACTATCCAAAGCCTTCATACAAGCAGGAGCAAAAAATGTACTTAGCACACTATGGTCAGTAGCAGAGCTAGAGACTACGACACTTATCTCTGATTTCTATAACCAAATAGCCAAAAAGAGAGGCTATAGTACGGCTCTAAGAGAAGCCAAACTAGAGATGATAACCCAAGGCAAACACCCATTCTTTTGGGGTGGGTTTGTTTTGTTTGGGGAGTAATAGTCATAAAAATGATAAAATTGGATAATAATAAACAAGGATTTAATATGAAAAAATTACTAACTATATGTCTAACTCTACTAATAACACTATCAAGTGTCAATAGTCAAACCTCTACAGACATCTCCCTAGAGTTAGATACGCTAGGACACACAGCAAAGATAAAAAAAAATATTATCATCACCAAAGCAGGAGATATAATCACTTGTAGTAATGATAAGACAATTAGAGTATGGGATAGCAAAACAGGTAAAGAGAAGAGAAAAATATTAGGACAAATCGGAAAAGGAAGTGGAGAGATATATGCCATAGCACTAAGCCCTGATGAGAAGTGGTTGGCTGTTGGGGGAATGTTAGCAGGAGAAAATAATCGTGATATTGCTTGTGCAATCAGAATTTACAACTACCACACAGGCAAATTAATAAAAGTCTTGAAATCACACACAGATGTAGTCCTTGACCTTTCCTATAGCCCCGATGGGAAATACTTAATCTCAGGTTCAAGCGATAATACAGCAAAAATATGGGATGCAAAAACATGGAATACAGAACCACTAGATACCCTCATCCACCATACAAATTTCGTTTATGCAGTAAAAATAGTTAAACACAAAAAGAGATATATAGCAATAACAGCAGGATATGATAATCAAATAGCACTCTATGATATAAAAAAGAGAGAAATAATAAAAAAAGCCAAATCAAACTATAAATTAATGTACCTAGCAACTACAAACAGAGATATTGCCGTATGTGGATTTGGTAGAGAGATACGCATTTATGATTATGAATTAAATCTAATAAAAAAAATAACTTCAGAGACAGAACCATCAGGACTCTCCTACTCCCCAAACCAAAAACTCTTGATAGCAGGAACAGGAGCATATCCATACAATGTAAACATCTACAACCAAAATTATGAGTTAATAAACTCATTCCAAGAACATACAAACTTAACCCAAGCCGTAACATTTTTAAACAACACAGTAGCAGTATCAGCAGGGGGAAATAACAATGAGATATATCTATGGAGTAGTAAAACAGGAGAGGTAAAAAGAAAAATAGAGGGAGTAGGAGAGAGTGTATGGAGTGTAGGAGTAAAAGGAGATATGATAGGGTGGGGGAATGAATGGACAGGAGATATCCATACAATAGGGAGCAAACTACAAAAAATCCTAAACCTAAAAACAATGACTGTAGGTTTGGCAGTTCCAAACAAAATAAAAAGAATAGCAACCACAAAAAACAACCTCTCTCTCACCCACACCAAAGGAGGAGATTACGGATATAGCGATGCCACCCTAATCCTAAAGAGAGACCAAAAAGAGATAAACATTACAAGAGGTTCTACAGATGGATTAGGACACAACTGCTACGGCTTCTATAAAAACTATATTATATCAGGGGGAGCAAACGGTCACCTCAAAATCTATAACTTCAAAGGCAAAGAGATAGCCAACTTAGTAGGACACAGAGGAGAGGTTTTGAGTATCGCACTTGATGGAGATAGACTTGTGAGTGGAGGTAGTGACCAGACTATTAGGGTTTGGGATTTATCACATCTAGGAAGTGGTGACTTTAGTCCTACCTTAGAGCCACAACTAAACCTCTTCATCTCCAAAACCAACGAACACATAGCATGGACAAACGAGGGTTACTTCACAGCCTCAGAGAGTGCTACACAATATCTCTACTTTCATATCAACCAAGGAGCAGAGAAAGAGGCTACAGCGATACCTATGAAACGACTCTATGACCACTTTTTCCGTCCTGACCTAATCCAACTCAAACTCAGTGGAGATGAAGAGGCGTACCAAAAAGCTATCAATGGTATGGACTACAAAAAAGCCCTCAGCAATCCACCACCCAAAGTAAACCTACTTACAGCAGATGAGCAGAATATCACAAAATTAGATTTCAAATATAGTGATATAAACAGCACTAAACCTAAAACCAAACTCACCTTTGGTGTCAAAGAGTATGACAAAGGTGGTATAGGACTTATCCGTATCTACCAAGAGGGTAAACTAATACAAACTATAGGAGAGGGTAAAGATAATAGAAAAGTAGCCGATGTGTTTAATACTACAGTAGAAAACAAATTGGATAAGCAATCCAAAAAGAGACAAGACAAAGATAAGGAGATAAGATTAGCCTCTAAAAGTGCAAATATACCTACAAGTGACCAAACATCACCCAAAGATATATATAATATCACCAACAACCAAGAAGGTAATCAAACTATAGAAGCGATACTACAATCAGGTAATAATCAATTTTGTGTAGAGGCTTTTAATAAAACAAATACAGTAACATCATATAGAGAGTGTGTCACTATCCACGCCAATATCCCCAAAAGAAAACCAAAGCTTTATGGATTGGCAATAGGTGTCAATAAATTTAAAAAACATGGTTCACTCAATAATCTCAAATATTCTGAAAATGATGCAAAAGATATAAAAAACACTATAGAGAAACAGAACCATACACTCTATGAGAGTATAGAGATAGAGACACTATTGAGCGAAGATGTCTCAGAAGAGAATATATTGGCTAAACTCAAAGCCATCAAGCAAAAGGCATCTATAGATGATACTATTATATTTTATATCTCCACACACGGCACAGTAAGCGATAACGATAATCAGCTATATCTACTACCACAAAATGGAGCAAATGAGTTTATATCATTTAAAAAGCTCTTTAAAGCTATGCAATCGATACTATCACTCAAACAGATATTGATAGTAGATGCGTGTCAATCAGGACAAGCCACCAATATAGTATCAAGTATCTATGACTCCAGAGCATCTGTACTAGCAAAGAGTGCAGGAGTACATCTACTATTGGCTACTACCAAAGGAACAAGTGCATTTGAGTCACAAGAAAAAAATATCAAAAATGGAGTATTTACATATCAAATACTCACAGCACTCAAAGATAAAGAGACAGATACCAATAATGATAATAGCATATCTATCATAGAGCTATCAGCTAGACTCAAAGCCCAAGCACACACAATAGAAAAACAATATCCAATCATTCGTAATGTGGGTGGAGATGTGAAGATTATAGAGCTATGAAATAAAAATTTCATAGCTATATAAAAAATCTATTTTGATTATCTATAACTACAAGTCTGCCACACTAGAGCTAAACTTTGGTATAAGTATAGCTATCAAAAATAGTGGAGCTAATAGTACCAATATAATAG
>Ga0193965_1000162_pt1 | contig 23401 bp, 17 predicted proteins | sample FB_8_MG_FD_140330 | JGI IMG/M metagenome (GOLD analysis project Ga0193965, IMG submission 140330) | Microbial mat bacterial communities from the Broadkill River, Lewes, Delaware, United States - FB_8_MG | ecosystem: Environmental > Aquatic > Freshwater > River > Microbial mats | place: USA... | reverse complement strand
TAATCATCACAGGAGTCATCACCATCTCTTCAATTATATCTTCATAAAAGTCTTGATTTGGTTTGACTTTTGCATAATAGAAGTTAATACTACTATTCTCTTCTATATCAATATTTATATCAGGAGCATCTCCAGAATATTCACTCTCTATATTCAAAGTTATCTCACTTGCATTAATATCAAAAGGAGAGACTGCTTCATTATTTTTGCGAATATAAAAAGGGACCAAAAGTTTCTCTGTAGCCTCTATAGCAAACTCACCCCTCTCAAAGCCCATAAGATGTTTATCTTCATACTGAATTTTTTGTAACTCATAATCGCTATTATCTTCAGCTAATGGGTGCTGTTTTTTAGGCAAATCAAAAGTAATACTCATAGGATTTTCATAATAGACATTACTTGCTGTACTATCTGTCTTTTTTGGGTATGTTCCTATAGACTCTTTGGTAAAGTTGGTTGTAATCTCTCCTTTACTATTGAGAGCTGTTATCTTTAGAGCAATACTAGGAGACATTAGTGGCTCTATATCATCTTCAGGGTCGCTAGGTTTTTGAGTTTTACTTGCTAGATAGGTGAAGCTTCCACTCCTATGGTTATGCAAGGTGGCATTAACATCAAAATGGTCAGGAATGAAGTGAAGTGTAAGATTATCATCACTAGATCCCATACAGACTAATCGACTAAATGGTTTCTCTATCCCTACATTGAGTTTTCCTTGAATAGAGTCAATATCACTCTCAGTCATACAAGTAGCAGGGCTGTCATCAGCATCTATTGCTCCCCATGTCTCATCTATTACTCCCACTTCTACGGTTCCAACATTATCAAAAGTCACTCCCATAGCTCTAGGACTCCCCGTAGGATTTCCACTATCATTAATAGTTCTACTCATACCATCTATCATAGCTACCAAAGTAGAGGCTGTAAACGCTAAAGAGCCTTCGAGTTTATACTTATGTTGTTCATTATACTTCTTTGTCTCAATATACTCAAGCCCATCATTAAAGAGAAGTCTTTTTTTAAGTGTAAGCTCTGAGAGATTTGGACTATAATCAAGCACAAGAGCAGAGACACTCTCTCGACAAGAGGCTACATCAGATGACTCTCCATCTAATGCACAGAGTGTAAGATTATAATCTTTTCCTGCGTGGATACCTTCGTGTGTATTCCCATCAGGTTTATTGTTTCTTGGGTAGAGTTGAAAATAGGATGGGCGTACTGCAAAGTGATCACCCTCATGAATATAGTATCGTCTCCCATCAGCCTCTTGGTCTTCACTAATTGCCCCAGAGGTATCCTCTCCACACATAGACCATGGATAGAGCTTTTTCATTTTGATTGTTGCATTATACTCTGCACAGTAAGTAATCTCTATATACATCTGCTTGTAAGCTTTATCTACTACAATATTATCATTTAGCATATTTCTATCATTAGATGTCTGCGTCTCATAAGTTGTTGCATCAAAGGATATATTCCTATAAGTTGTTCCATCTTCTCCTTTATATAAAAAGGAGTTATCACTCTCGTTTACATACTTAAGTGTCCATCTTGCATCAGTATTTGTCTTTAGCTCTGTTGCTTTATGTGTCTCATCTAGGCTTAATAGTCGTATATTAAAAGGCTCATTTACAATTTTTGTAGAGATATTAAAATCTCCCTCTGAGACCTTTCTCCATATATCTTGTGAGGCAAAAGGTCCTGTGGTATAAGAACCACTAGGGTCATAAGAAGAACAGTTTCCTCTTAGCTTAATCCAACTAAGCTCGTGATTATTACACCCTTCACCTGTACCACCAGAGATAGCATATCTAATTTTTTCAGGGGTTGGACCTTGGTTATATTGAGAATCTTTGGCATCAAACTGCTCTATGATGGTAGCATAATCATTTTCACTATGTGTAGTTGTACGCATAAGGTTGATATAGAGGTGGTTAGAATCTCTTGCATCCACTACCATCTTATAGAGTCCAGAGTAGTAGTCTGAAGCATTTTTATTGGCTATGGCAGCTCTTCCTAGTTCACCTACACCATTATCTGTAAGCTTAACACTTTTTAAGAAGTTATACCCAGTCATTCCAGAGCCATCTCCACGGATAACGGCATTATTCTCAACCAGTCCACTAGAACCCCCCTCTCTCATCTCTGCATCTCGTCCAAAGTTTCCATACTCATCAAGCCCCAATCCGAGCCATCCACCCTCAAATCCATAGGTGTTACCACTATACTGAGCATACCCCATAGATCCACCACTACCACCTGGAGTTGGGCTATCACCTACAGTCGAGTCAAAGAGGATATTTACAATACCATCTGCCCCATAAGTACCTAAATTATTTCCACTTTCACACCCACCATACGCATAGTACTTAAACTCAACAATAATCAAGTTTTGGCTAGACTCAAACTCTACATCTCTTGTAACTACTGTGGAGAGGTCATGTTTTCTATTGGTTACTCGTAATCTTCCATCACCATTTACATCAACAATCCCTGGTGTAAAGCCCCCTGTAGCAGAGATAACACGCCAATCTTCATGCAGACTATCAAAGTCATCCTCAAAACATGTTGGGGCATCATCTTGTTCTAAAATAGCTATCGTAGTGGTCTCATTGTTCCCAAGCTTTACTCCTGTAGTTGGATTTTTGAGATGCACATAAAACTCCTCTTGAATCTCAATAGGTTGGTCATTATAGACAGCTATCTCAATAGTTGCTCTCTGCTCTCCTGCAGGAATAGTTACCGTACCACTCTTGGCAATATAGTCCCCCGTAGAGGTTTTGGCAGTGCCATCTTCTGTATAGTAGGAGACAGTCACATCATAATCTACAATTTTATTGAGTTTAATAATAGGTTTTACTTTCTCTGTAAGATACATCCTATTAATATCCTCTGCAATTTCATAACCAGGAAGTTCAAACTCTATTGTTGTATCACAATCTTCGACCTTACCACCATACCTATTCCCATTTCTCTGATAGATAGCATAGAAGTTATTCCCATCAAAGAGTGGTGCAGAGATAAGAGATTTTGTATAGATAGTCTTCTCTTCAAAAGGGTCAAACTTAACTCCATAAAAATTGATATAGTTATCAATCATAGCTATTCCAGCAGTACTCATATCTAGGGGATTCATTAACTCAAAACAGGGTGTACCAGAGGAGAAATTATTAGTCAAATCTTTTCCATCTACACCACATTTACTCTTTAGTCCAGCACTAGCTCCTGTATGGTCAAGAGTAAATAATTGACTATATCCATTTTTAATACTACTTCCACTTAAGTTGCGTACAGTAATTGTCTGAACACACCCCTCTCCACCTAAGAAATCTCCTGTTCCTGTACAGTTGCCACTATAGGAGATATCAGAGTAGCAGAGGTCACTGGCATGGTCATAGACACTCCCTACTGTACAAGCACCCCAACCATCCTCTAAGCCACTATCATCATAGGTATACTCTTGGTTGTTATTAAGGCTCATAGAACCCACAGAGGTGACAGCCCCTTTAAAAGAGCTATTAGCTGTGTTATGATTGGCAGTAAAAGTACCTTGTACATAGACATAAGCAGTCATATTTTGAACATCTCCACCACCATTAGAGGCATAGACAAAGTTACCATAAACAAAAATAAATAGATTTTCAGCTTTGCCGTTGCCTCCATCATAATTAAAATCAATATGATTTTCGGTAAGGGTAAGATTACCATTGATAAAGAGCCGTACGGCTCCTTTGGTACGAATATTAATACTTGCATAACTAACCCAATCACCAATCCAATAATCTCCTTCGGAAAAAGTTACAGTAGCACCATCTTGAATCTCAAGAGAGCGTATACGCATATAGGGTTTGTTTGTATCATCATACCTCCCTGAAGGTGAGAAGGTAACAGAGCTATTTTTTTTGACCAAAATATCTCCATAATCCTCATCTCTCTCTGTCCCTGAAGCGGTAGAGTTTGTAGTGACTGGAGAGGTTTTGAAGATAGGCAATGTATGAATCTCTTCTGTAAACTCCTCCACAATACAAGCTGAATTACTACTCCCTACTTCACAGAAAATATCTTTTTTTCCTGTATACCCATCTAAATAGATAGTATCAGCATCTTTAACAACAATACCATTTCCCTGTTCTATAGTATCCCAAGTATTAAGAGCACTCGGAAACAACCCACACTTCTCAAACAGAGGGTCTGAAACTTCCGCCTGTAGCAAAGTTGAAAATAGTATAGATAAAAAAAGCCCTATACGAAATAGATAGTTTAATCCTCTCATTGGTATAACTCCTTATTTTAAAAATCAAAAAGCCATACTATTGATATGACTCAACGCACTTACTATAGTATAGTACTATTATGATTTAGAATATCTTAAACGAATAATTTAGTACATTTTAGCTAAAATGAGTCTATTAAAAGATAAAAATAAAGAGATAAAAAATGAAAATAGACCTAGCACACTCCCCTGACGCAGATGATATATTTATGTATTTTGCTATTAAATTTGGTTGGGTAGATACCAAAGATTATGAGTTTTCAAATATAGGCTTAGATATAGAGACACTCAATGTAGAAGCGATGAAAGGCAGTTATGATGTCTCTGCTATTAGTTTTGGTATGTATCCACTCATCCGAGATAACTATGCTCTACTTCGTACTGCTGTAAGTTTTGGTGAGGGGTATGGTCCTAAACTCATCAAACGCAAAGAAAAAAGACTCAAACGAAATTTCAAGGTTGCACTCTCTGGTAAATATACCACAAATGCCATGCTCTTTCGTATCTATTATCCTGATGCACGACCTATCTATATGGACTTTTTAGAGATAGAAGAAGCTGTAGTATCTGGTACAGTAGATGCTGGAGTGCTAATACATGAATCAATACTAGACTATGACAAGAGCCTAGAAGTAGAAAAAGAGCTATGGGATATATGGGTAGAGTTAGCAGGAGAGGGTTTGCCTTTGCCTCTAGGTGGTATGGCTGTGCGTCGCTCTCTGCCTCTAAACCGTGCTATAGATATAGAAAATATCCTTATAGATGGTGTCAAAGTAGCAAATAAGAGAAAAGAGGAACTCTGTACTAAACTTGAAGCAGATAACTTAGTGCGTATCTCTGATGCCATGCTTACCAAATATCTTGATATGTATGCATCAGATGACTCTGTAGAACTAAGCCCTCTACAACTCAAAGCACTTGATAAACTTTATGACATTGGTTTAGAGAATGGTCTATGGAATGAAGTGATAAAAACTGAAGATTATCTTTTGCCAAAGGAGTATGAGGGGTTGAGGAAGAGTTAAGAAGAGGAAAATCAATGATAAGTAATAAAACTACAATAGAAAATTCACTAAAGCGGTTGATATTAGAAGATGATAGAGAATTTGTCGCTATGCTCTCTGGGGAATGGGGGATTGGTAAAAGTTATTTCTGGGAAGAGCTCACTAAAAATAGGTTGAAAGATAAAAATATTATTGATATTTCACTATTTGGTAAAAAATCTTTAGAAGATATAGAATCAGAAATTATTACTAAACTATATCAATATAACAATAATCTAAAAAAGTATACAAAACATTTAAATCTTATCAGCAACTGGATATCGAAAGCAACAGGAATGCCCATAAACATTTCTTTAGGTTCTGTATTGTCCCTTTTTGAACTTAAAGATTTCAAAAATATAGTAATTTGCTTTGATGATTTTGAACGACTCTCTGAAAAAGTATCCCTTAAAGATGTGATGGGGCTTATATCACAATTTAAAGAACAAAAAGAGTGTAAAATTATAATGATTCTCAATGAAAGAGAACTTGATAAACTTTCAGGGATTGATGGTAAAAAGCATGATGAGATATTTGCACTTTATAAAGAAAAAATAGTTGACTATAGTTTCCACTATATGCCAAGTCAAGAGGAGTTATTTGAAGCTATTCAGGATGATATAAAGAAGATAAAGTTTTGTGAAAATGAAGTTATTTATGATTTTTTTAGAAAAATAGCTTTAAAAAATATTCGTATTATGAAACAATCTCTTTATCAGTTGGAATATTTTTCTTTTATAGGAGAGAATAATTTTGATAAAAAGGTCATAAGAGAGTTTGTTGAAATTGCCTTAAACCTTTTTATATTTAAAGCTAAATGTAATTTTAATTATCAAGAGTTTCAACAATATGAATCATATATAGGTGATAAGTCTATTTTCGACTTACAAATAGAAGATAATCAAACAAAATTTACTGAAAATCATATATATGAAAATTGTATTAAGTGTTGTGAATTAAATGGTGAAATATATAATTTTAGAGAGAAGTCTCTCCTTAACTTGTCACCTAATCATAATAAAATCAAAGAACAAATATATTATTTTATTGATAATTATATTTTGAATAAAAAAGAGTTAATAGCGTTATTAGTAAACAATAATGATTCACTCACATACTTTACTATTCAAGATAAAATATCAACTCAATATACAAGACTTTTAACAAACTTTTCAACTCCTAAAGATGAGATAATTTCTACTTTTATAAAACTTTTTGAGTGTCATAAATCGAAGATACATACATTGATGGAATATGAACAATTTTATTTCTATAGCAAAGTAATAAATAAATGGTCTTCTGACAACTCTTTTAAAGATGTAGAAGAAGAAATAGTTAAAAACTATATTAAATACTATTCTAGATATGATTTTAACCATCCCCATAACCTAATTAGGGATATTCAACAAGATTATGATTGGACTGAAAGTTATACTCAAAAATATTTGGGAGATACAGTTGATATCTCACCAGAGACAATTGAAGATACTATAGAAAGAATGATAGGTGAGGAAGAGTATGCTCACGAAGATACCAATATACTCCTTAAAGCAAGTAAAGAGCAGTATCAAGATTTAATATTATCTTCTCCAAGTTTTGTTTTAAAGCTTGGAAAATATATAAGAAAATATGGGAAAAACTTGGATTCTAAACCTTTATCAAATTTGGATGAAGCATTATCTTCTATTAAAGATAGGAGTGATTATTTTAAATGGAAAATTGAACTATTAGAAAATAATACTCTTACATACATTCCTGAAAGAAAAACTAATGTACACTAAAACCATAAATTTCTCCCACTACTCCAGTATCAAAATCGGTCAATCTACAGAGGTTCTCATCCTAGAAAAAGGGGATACTATCCCTCGTGATAGATACCTCATAGGTGGAGCGAATAATCTGCTCATCTCTCCTACGCCACCACCTCTTATGATGTTGGGTAAAGATTTTGCGACAATAGAGCTAGAGGGGGAACTATTGACTATAGGTGCAGCTATGCCTACGGGGCGGATAGTCTCTTTTGCTCGTAAAAATAATCTCTCTGGATTTGAGTTTTTTGCGAAGCTTCCTGGGATGCTTGGGGGGATGTTGGCTATGAATGCTGGGGTGAAGTCTTATGAGATATTTAATATTCTTGATAGCATAGAGATAGATGGAGAGTGGAGAGCCAAAGAGGCTATAGAGTATGGGTATCGTTTTGCTCATTTGGGTGGGGTGGCTACAACTGCACGATTTAGAGTAATACAAGGATTTAACCAAGAGTTACTTAATGAATTAGTTGCTTTGCGTAAAAATCAACCCTTAGACCCAAGTGCTGGTTCTGCGTTTAAAAATCCAATGGGGGATGCAGCAGGTAGGCTTATAGAGGCTGTAGGACTCAAAGGAGAACAAAGAGGCGATATGGCGTGGAGTCAAATCCATGCAAACTTTTTGGTAAACTTAGGTAATGGCTCTTATGAAGATGCTCTCTACTTGATAGAGTTAGCAAAAGAGCGAGTTTATAATAAGTTTGGCATTATGCTTCAAGAAGAGATTAAAATATTATAAATTTAACGCTAAATTAACACTCAATAGACGATAATATCTTATCAAAAATATAAGGGAAAAATATGAAGAAATTACTACTAACTCTTGTAGCTATGGGTACTTTAGTATCTATGGCTCAAGCAGAGATGAAATGCGAAGCAGGAAAATGTGGAGCATCTATGAAGAGTACAACAAAAAGTGATGCAGAGCCTAAAAAGATGGTAAAGCCATTTCAAGCAGTCAAAAAAGATGAAGCAACTCTCCTCCAAGAGGGTAAAGCAAAAGCTTTTTGTCCTGAGTGTGGTATGACACTGCCTATGTTCTACAAAACTAATCACTCTGCAACTGTAGATGGGAAAGTAAAACAGTACTGCTCTATCCATTGCGTTGTTGAAGATACCAAAAAAGGTTCTAAACTTACTAATATTCAAGTAGTAGATGTCAATAGCCTCAAATTTATTGATGCAAACAAAGCATTTTATGTTGTTGGTAGTAGTAAAAAAGGTACTATGACTATGGTGAGTAAGTATGCATTTGCCTCAAAAGTCAATGCTGATGCCTTTGCAAAAGAGAATGGTGGAGAGGTAATTGATTATGCTACAGCATATAAAACAGCCGAAGGTGACTTTGACAAAGATAGTGCAATGGTTACTAAAAAACAAGCAATGATGATAAAAAAAGGTGAGATGATTTATAACAAAATGTGTCAAAAGACCCAAGATAAGTTTCCTACTGTAGCAGATGCAAAATCTTTTGTTGTTACAAATAAACTTTGCAAAGATGTAGAGGGTAAAAAACTACAAGCTGTTGGACTCTATCTCAAAAACAGATAAGTAGCTCTTATTTTGGACTCTGAACTAGAAGTTTAGGGCTAAGAATATCTATTGTGGCTTGGAGTGATGTTAAATCATCTCTAAGTCTTTCTATTTTATCACTATCTATATCTTTAGACTCTGTTACAAAAAGTAACTCTCTTTCTATCTCTTTTTTCTCTTTTTCTAATTTATCAAAAACTTTTTGATTAGGGTCAAGCTCTTTGATAGTAGTAATTCCACCATTAAGCACTTTTATATTCAAGTACCCTAAGCTCATAAAAAAACTATAGACACCCATAGCGTTATACCCATAGAGATTATCATACGCTATAATTAGTTGATCATCTGTAACTCCTTTAGCTTGAATATACGCTTTGGCTTTCTCTAAACAGCTAGAGAGAGGTTGGCATTTACTATCTAAATAGTGCAAATCATACGCATACATCCTTATAGAGTTAAGAATATGTTGGCGATTGTATTCACTAGGAGCATCTCCTGATATAAATACCACCTTTTTATTACCAATAAGTCTTACTGCTTCTTTTGGATCGATAAGCTTAATATCTACTCCACTTAAAAACAGAGAAAATAGTAGATGTACTACTACTATATGTATTATATTCTTCATAATTTTTCTTAACCCCTCCTATTATTGGTAGTAAAAAATTTTATTTTATTATTAAAAATTATATCCTAAAAGGTTTAAAATAGTGCAAAACTCTCTAACCATCTCTTAATTTCTATTTTGATATTATCTTCAGATAAAATTATAATAAAGTTGAAAAAATGAGACTATTTCAAGAGATAGAGTCAAATGCAAATATACAAGAGGTTATACACTCAGCCTTCTCTATAGATTTGGCTATAGAAGGGGGTTGGGGCTATAGACAAGAGGTTGCTACCACACTCTTAGAGATAACTATGCCAGTAGCACAACTCCAACACACAGTAGCCTCTATGCGTACTCATATAGAGATGAATATGACTCTCCCAAAAGAGCAACGGTATGCAGGAATAAATCTGCATGAAGTATCAAGAGAGAGATATAGCATAGATACACATACTTTTGAGAAAGTAACTTATGAGATAAGTGCCATACAAGAGGAGCTATATAATGCGTTTATTAATGAATATAAAGAGGGATATGGCACAAAAGAGTTTGATATTAGCAATCATTTCCAACGGAAAAGTAGTGCTACCCTCAAGAGAGAGAGTAGCTATTGGTTTGAAGTGAGTAAACTTCTATAGATTCTATACTTCTACTTATAAGATTTTTTAAGCTCTTTTTCTATCTCATCAGGAGTAGATGCAATCTGCATAAAATCTTTCATACTCAAAAGAGGAAGAGATAAAGCCAAATAGAATTTAGGGTCTAACATATATGCTTTACCATCTTTGATGATTGATTGGTATGGAAGAAGTTGTGCATTTTTACTAGCATCAACTTTATTTAAAAATTTATTATTTCTTGAACGCATTTGATGTCCTACAAGAGTAGTACCATTTGGAAGTTTAAGAGTATATGCAGGATTTTTAGGAGTCAATTTACTCCCTGATGCTACCTCTATTGTATCATCGACATGAGGCATACCAAACATAAAATGATAATGCTCTAATTTGATGAACTCTAGCATATCTTCTACAACATGCATATCACCTAATGCACTCTGTAGTGCTGTAAGTGTTGCTTTGAATTGACCATATTTAAACTTATCTTGAAGATATGCTGCACCAAAATATGATGGATTTTGAACACGCAACTCATCTGTACCATTGACTAAAATATTAATTACAGAGACAAAAGAGTTGCTCTTTTTTAATTCATCATTGGTAATACTTACAACAGTTTTACCTTTAAGGATTTCATTTGTTCCTACTATTTCAAAACCATTTGCTTGAAGTTTAGCTTTAAGAGATTGGGGTGTTTGAGGAGAAGCTACATAATATGCAGTAAGATTTTTAGGGGCAGTACCACCTATAATCATTTTTGCTGTTGTAAACTCTTTTTTTGGAAGTTGTATAGTTGCTACTTCTGGTGTATTAGAAGTAGCTTTTGGTGCAATAGTGTTATCTACTGCTTCGTTTTTTTTTAACTCAGCAACTTCATCAGATAGCTTTTGAATCATAACTTTAAGTTCATCAATATCATTTGATAAGTTTCTTGGTGTTGTATCAGCTTTTGCAGACTCTCCACCTGTACCCTCTTCTATTGTAAAACCTAACTCTTTAAATGCAACAATCACTTCATCAGCAATTCTCTTCATATACTCTAGTTGTGCTTTATCTGTGATTCCTGTAGTATTAATCCAATTCTCAACGGTTGCATATCCAACATGGAGTTCATTTGAACCTTTTGGAATATAGAAGTAGACAGAACATGGAGCAAATACACCTGCATGTGGTGCATCATGGTTAAATACAGAGTTAGAAAATTGGAAATGACATAATGAAGAGACCCAATATGCATCATACTCATTAAACTCTAAATCCATATCACTATATTCAAATTTAAGGTCTATAAATCCTGCAATAATAAACTCTTTTTTACCAAAAAGTGTATCATGTTGCATAATAAACTCTTCTACATACTCCTCAATATCATCAACACCTTCAAACTTTTTAACCATTTTCAAAAGAGGCTGTTTAGGAAGTTCACCTTCAAATTCAAATTTCTTAGAAGTTGTTGGTTTCATCTCATCCATAACTAATTTATCAACTTTTTCAACCATAGTTGTAAATGTTTTTCGAGCATTTTCATCTTTTTCGCCAATGATATCTAGCATCACTTCAGTATTGAGATGTCCATACCAAGTAGTATCACCATCTTTGGCAGTAGCTAACTTTTTATAGCCAAGAAGATTAAATGGAGCATAAGCACCAAAGTCAGGATTTTTAATCAGAAGCTCTCTCATAGATTTTTTATCTATAATAGTGTAAAAGTTTAATAAATCAAGATTTTTCTCTTTGTATTTATTAAAGTAATGAACCTCAATATGCTCATTTTTACCAACTGTAGTATAATCAATCGTATCAAGCTTTCTTATCAAGTCTGTTAACTGATTACCCGCTTCACCTTTAGTACCTTGGAACTCAGCTAAAACTGTAGCTTGTGATAGTGTCACTGTTAACATCAAAGATGCAATTAACTTTGAAATCGTTCTAAATCTCATACATATCCCCTTATCTATTTAATTTTTATGCTATATATAGTATCAAGTTTAGATAAATTATATTGATACAAAGAGGCTATTTATATAAAATAAAATAAGAAAAGTTACGAGAAGTGACTATTTTAGCTATAGTATTTAATAAGTTATATTTATTATATACTATAATTATAAAATGACTCTATCACCTTTATAGATAGAACCTGACTCTATAACCTTGGCAAAAATACCTCTATCATTTTTAAGAAGTTTAGGTAGCTTACTATCTACCTTCGTAAGGCTTTTGCAAAGAGTGCAGTGTTGTGTTATCTCCAACAAGACAGTTCCTATACGAAACTCTTTTCCTATAGGTAGCATATAGGGGTTATAATCAATTACAATATTTTCACCCAAAGAGCCATATACTAGGGCAATATCTTCCTCTTTTGCTAACTGATAACTCTCTACTGTAGTAATTAAAATAGACCTTTGTGAATCTTTTGCATAAAATTTATCTTCAAAAATACCCTCTTTATCTACCTTAAGAGTAGATTTTGGAACTCTTTGGGAGACTCCTTTTTGAGATATAAAGAGTGCTATAACCTCTCCAACATCTGTAGAAGAACTCTCTTTCTCAATCAAAGAATAACTCACCTTTGTACTCCTCTAGACTTATTCGTGTATAGGCATAACTACTAATATAACTTAACTCAACTAGCAACTCTTTAACTTCCATATATCCATAAAGAGCATATATTATTGCATCACTTTTGGTATCTACAAAGAGTATTGTAGGATAAAAATTAATATCTAGTTCTTTCATAAAACTTCTATTAGTACCATTAAAGTCTTGGTAAATAATAGAATCACTACCATCTCTATTTATATCCAAGAGTAAAAAATCTTTTTGGATAGCTTTTGAGATATTTATATCACTCAAATTCACTTCTATACGATCACAATAGCCACAATTATCTTTATGTAAAAAGAGCATAATATGTTTGTTTGTTGTATTTGCATCAACTACAGATTTATCAATATTTATAGTTGAGGCAAAAGAGTAAAAAGATACCAAAGGTATAAAAAGAAGTATCTTTATATAAGAGAGCATACTATCTATCTCTACTCATCTTCTAGCATCTCTAGCTCTTCAAAAGCACCTGCAATATTTTGTGGATTCAAAATATCATACATAGCTTTATCTTTAAACTCTATAAGCTTGACTACTTCATTGATTTTTGTAGCATCTACACCCTCTTCTATAGCTTTGAGTACTCTCTCTTTTGTAAGATTAAAATAGAGTTCTGCCTCATCCATAGCTGTTGCATCAGTGATAAACCCATGCCCTGGAACCATAATATTCCAATCCAATTTTTTCATCATAGCTAATGCTTTGAGTTGCCCAATAACAGAACCATGTCTATTAGATGTAATTCGTCCATTCATCACCAAGTCACCTGCAAAAAGGACTTTTCTTTTTGGCATATAGATAAATATATCATCCCCTGTATGTGCTTGTGTATCCATAGGAATAATTTTAAACTCTTCACCACCTATATTCAAAGTATAAGGCTCTTTAGGAGTTTTGTCAAGTTTGATAATTCGTGTACCCTCTATTGCATTTGCAGGAAGTACTTTATACATTCTTGTCTTATCCCCATCTTTGTAATTACTATTAATGCTCTCTGGGCCAATAAGGTAAGTACCAAATTTTTGTTTATAAAAATCATTCCCTAACCAATGGTCATCATGTTCATGTGAATTTACAACATAATTAACAGGTAAATTTTCTATCTTCTGCATTGCTTCATACGACTGCTTTGCAAACTGATAAGATGGTCCCGTATCCATAACTAAATACCCATCATTAGTCTTAATATAACAGCTATTTACCATATTTCCTGCATTCTCTTTTGTTGGTCCCTCAAGAGCACCAAAAAAACACCATACATTTGTAGATACTTCTTTGGGTTCTAGCTTATAATCAAAAGCTTTTGTAGAATCTATAGCTTTAATCTTTATAGGAGCTACTGGGGTTACTGGTTTGGTAATAACTATTTTTTCTACAGAAACTACTTTTGCCACAGGAGTTATTGCAGAAGTTACTTTGGTTGTAGGAGTCACTGCGGTAACAGGAACAACTTCTACTGTAGGTGTAATTTTGGAGTTTGTTAATTGAGAGAGTAACTCTTTTTCTCTATTTACACTCTCTTTTGAATCAATAATAGCTTTAACACCCAAAGCAAGTTTCTCTTTTGCTTTATTAAGTTCTTGTTTCTCTTTATCTAATGCTAACTTTTTTGCATCTAGTTGATTTTGTTGTATTTGAAGCTCTGTTTTAATTTTTTCTATCTCTTTACTCTCATCTTTACTCTTTGGAGTAGCTATAGGAGTAGTAGGAGCTACTTTTGGCTCTTTAACTTGGTTTGACTCTTTTGTTTGATTTGACTCTACAAGCTGATTTTTTATATATACATCTTTCGTCTCTGTGGGTTTATCAGAACATCCAACCAATAGTAGTGATGCTGTAATCACCGATAATATACTTATTCTATACATTATCTCTCCTTTTAAAATTATATAAATAAACACTTCACTCTTATTGAGTTTTAAAGAAAAACTTAATAAGAGTATTTTGTTCGGTATCTATTTGACCCCAAAAGGTCAGATAGATAGATAAATTATTTGATTTTTTTACTCTCTGTAGTTGTTGCTCCACTAAGATCTGTCCAAGTGATTGCAAGTTCGTCACCTTTGGCAGCACCTTTAAATTTAAATTTAAATTGAGGATCTTTTGACCAAAATTGGCTTGTAGATACATCATATACAATTGTATCTCCTACTTTTGCTGTAATATGTGTGATAAAGTTAGCCTCTTTACCTTTTGCTTTTGCTTGATCATAAGTAAGCATAGCGTGTTTAGCAATTACTTTTGCATTAACAGTATCACCTTTTAGCTTTGCTTTGATTTTCATATTTTTTGCCATAATTTTCCTTTGTATTTTCTATTTTTAATATTTATGCTCTATTGGGGGTGAGGGTTTTTTAACCTTCACATCCACCTTTTGCAACATCAAGAGATTTTTTTCCTATATAGAATTTTCCATCTCTTCCCTCAGCAATAACAGTAACAACACCTTTACCACCATTCTCATCTGTCGCTTTTAACTTAATTTTCATAAAATAATCAATAATTCCATTTTCAGGAACATTAAAAACAGCTGTAGCACTCTCTGGATTCATATCTTGGAAAACTGCTACTGTTTTTGCATCAAGGTCAGACTTGATAGCTACAGGTACTGCTGCACCACTACTTGCTACTGAAGGAAGAGTTAACTCTATACCTTGTTCTACAGGAGTAATATCCCCAAAAAGTGCTTTAATAGCATCATCAACTTTATGTGCTGTCCATGTATCTGGCTTAGTAGCTCTAAAATCTATACTAGTTATTGCACTTATAGTTGCAGGGAGTGCAGCTAGTGCCATAACACCCAAACCTAAAAATTTTCTTCTTTCCATTCTTTTTCCTTTAATATGTATTGAAATAGTTATATATTATACAAGTAAAGCAAATAGTTTAAAACTACTTACTTTGGCTCATCATATAATCTACAACCTCTTTTATCTCATCATCACTTAATGAGGTTCCACCTCTAGGAGGCATAGCATTAAGACCATTAATAGCATTTTCATAAATTTCATCAACATCTTTTGCTACAACACTCTTCCAAGCTTTTGCATCTCCAACAGCTGGAGCACCCATAGCGTCAGTAGCATGACATACTGCACATGAAGCCTCATAGACTTTTTGACCTGGCTCTTCAGGAGTCTCTTCTTTTCCTGGTAGCTCTTTTTTGTTTACGATAGGTGGTTGATAATCACTAATTCCACTACCACTAATTCTTGCCAAAACAGGTTCACCCTCAAAACAGTTCTCCATACATCGTACACCATTTCCATAGTTACTAAAGTCATTAAAGTATGCACGAGTATCATCAGGACCTGTTGGACCATCTATATTAGGAACAAAACCATTTTCATTTGGCATTTTGAGTTTTAAGAACTTCTCTTTTGTTAATTCATACTCATCATCAAGCTCTTCACCATCAATTTTGAGTTCATTAATAGAGATAATATATGCAGATAATGCATACACTTCATCATTTGTTAATGTCATAGGTGCAGGGTGAGGCATTCCTGTTTTGATATACCACCATAGCGTACTTGGTTTTGACCAATAAGTACCAAATACACGAATTGGACCATCATCATTTGGAGTTAATCTTTGGTTTGTTAATGACTTTTGTCCCTGATAGGCATTTCCTTTTTGGAGTGCAGGATACCCAGCCCCACCAGTACCAAAGTCAAAGTGACATGAAGCACATTTTGCCTCATAAATCTCATCACCCTCTTCTACAGTACCTGTACCTTCAGGGAGACCAGTCCCATCAGGCATAACATCTATATCCCAAGCATCAATCTCATTTTGTGTAGGTGTTCTTCCTAGAGTAAATCCACCTTTTGAGACTCCCTCATTTACATAATATGAAGCAGTTTGACTATTTATAACAGGATAAGTAACACCACCATCAATGACTTTTTTTCCATTTTCATAAGTACGAGATGCACTCTTATCTTCAGCAAAAAGAGTTGATGATGTAACACCAGCAACTAAGACTGTTGATAATAATATTTTATGATAAGACTTGAACATTGTTCACCTCTCCTTTTTCAGTAACTTCCCATGTAGCAATAGCATTTCTATGATATACAGACTCTACACCCATAACGGCTCTTTCTTGCTTTACGCTAGGCTGAATATGACCTGCGTTATCTCTTGCACGACTTCCTAAAATAAGTGGTTTCCCCTCATATTTATAGATATAGCTAAATCGTGTCCAAGCTTTTGGGAGTACTAAACCTTTAAGACTCGCTTCAACCCAATTTTTACCACCATCAAATGAAATATCAACCCCTTCGATTGTACCCATTCCGCTCCATGCCAAACCTTCTATCTCAACCATATCACCTTTTTTGAGGCTTGTCCATGGTTTATCTGGACATGGAGAGGTGATAATAGAGTTTACCTCATTAGCATAAAAGTGTTGAATGGCTTTTCCATCTGGTTTGAGAGCAGTGTATTTAGCTGTCTCCTCTTTTGCATAAAAAGGTTCTGCTGAAAACTCTAGTCGTCCTAACCACTTGACACTTAAGTTACCTTCCCAACCTGGAACAAGTAATCTAATAGGATAGCCTTGTTCAGGACGCAATGCTTCACCATTTTGTCCCCAAACAATCATAGCATCATCAAGTACCTTATCTACAGGAATAGTTCTTCCCATATGAGAGTTATCAACACCCTCTGCTAGCATCCATAATGCCTCTTTTTTAAGTCCTAAATCTTTTAGAATATCTTTGATGTATACTCCCGTCCACTCTGCACAAGACATCATACCTTTTGCAAATTGAAGAGAAGGGAACTGTGGACCTCTCCACTCTGGTCCACCATTTGCTGGACACTCAACAAAATGGATTCTACTAACACTTGGATATCTCTTAAGCTCATCCATCGTTAATACAAGTGGTTTCTCTACAAGACCATGTATCATTAGACGATGCTCATTAGGATCTATCTCTGCTGTACCTCCATGACTACGGCTAAAGAATAGCCCATTTGGTGTAATGATTCCATTTAAGTCTTGAATTGGACACATTGCTATTGAAGCATAATAGTTTCCTGAAGAGAGAAGCTTTGTATATCGTCTTGTAACATGATGCTCATAAGGAGATGGTAACCCATAAAGATTATGTGTTGCAGGATACCCAAAAGTTGTTCCCCATTTTTGTTCTTCTATAATTGCAGGATCATCTTCTGCATTTACTTTTACTGGTGCCAAAACACTAGCAGCTGTTAATGCACTGATCGAATACGCAGCTGTTTTTCTAAAAAAGTCTCTTCTGCTAGTCTGTTCTATCTTGGACTTAGAAGCATTACTTATGTTAGTCATATATCCTCCTTATATTAATTAGCAAAACTCATTTTTAACTATAACAAGTAATACTATTTGGTCTTTGATTGTAATAGAAAATAAATTAAAATGTCAAGTAATCTTTCAAATATATTCATCTATTATATTAATTTTGATAAATAGATACAAAATATCACACTTAATGACTTTAAATCAATTAAATATAACCTTTTAATCAAAAATTCTTATTAGTGACAAAATATTATAAAAATGGGAAGAAGAGAAGAGAGAGTAGAGAAAACTCTACTCTAGGATAGTTATTTTTGAGAAACTTTTTGGAGTGTTTGCTCAAATCTTTTTTGTGCATCTAACAATACATCAATAGCTTTTTGGTCTGTTATATTAAGAGATGCTATCCATTTATGGACATTTGGAAATGCCATATATACAGTTTTTTCACCCTTTTTTTGATACATATATGCAGAACAAGGAGCAAAAGCACCTGCTTCTGGATGTATTTTTGAGACCTCATAAATAACTTCTATTTTACAGATAGAGTAAACATCATAAAAATCATACCACTCTTTCTCTTTCTCTTCTAAATTAAAGTTCAAATCTACAAAAGCTGCCATTACAAATTTATTAGTTGCTAATTCACTCTCTAATTCCATTTGGAAATTATCTTTTGCATCTTCCCAGTCGTCCCCTTTTAACTCAAAACTTACACGAGTTACAAAATCTTTTTTGGACTCTTGCATTTTATAGTTTAATGGAACATATTTACCATTTGGCATAGCTTCTTTGAGTGCATCATCAAGTTTTTTACCCAAATCTATAATAGCAGGATTATTAGCTGGTACACCCATCATCTTTGCTAATGCTGGCATACTTAAATAGGCTAGAGAGATACTCTTTTCACCTTTTTTAGTATAGATAGAGGCTGTCATAGGAGAAAAAAGACCAACTTCTGGAAAATCTTTGGCTAGAGCCATAACAGTATCTTTTCGCCACATCACCATAAGGTTATAAACATCAAAAGTTGTCTCATTAAAATCTCTTTTAAAAGGACCATTCATATTGTTGTTTGCCTCAATCATAAAACCTGCTTTTTCAAGCACCTTTTGTATTTGTGTTGGGGTGATTTTACCATCACTATTATCAGAAACAAATACGCTCACATCATGTATAGGTTCAGATGCTACTGTACCTATAACAAACAAAGTAGAAAGCATCAAAGCTTTTATAAAAAATTTCATTAAATTCCTTTATCTATTTTTATTGGTATAGATTAAAATCTATATCTAATATAAAATCTAGCATCTTGTGCTGATTCAACAACGCTTGGCAAGAATGATGCTGCCATTCCCATCTGTTTTGCTGCACCCATGGCTTGTTCTTGACTCATACCACTTGCCATAAGGTTTCCTACAACTGCTTGTGCTGATGATGGATCTGCTGTACCACCCAATTGTGACCACATAGCTGCACCCTCTTTTACATCATCAATCTTCATAGACGCACCACTTGAGTTACCAAAGAATCCATTACTTCCTGTATACTCATAATCAATACTTACAAATCTTGCTTGAAGCGATAAAGCTTTTGTAATTTGATATGTATAGTTAATCTCAAAAGCATCTCCACGAGCTGCTAATTTTGAACCAATCATAGTATCTTCAGCATAAGTAAATGGTCTCCAATATTGTGAACCATGGTTATATTCAGCTCCAATAGTTCCATACTCACCTACAGGCATATATGCACCAAACCAGTAGGAGTCACCAGACTCTTCTTGAGCAGACCCAAGCATAGCAGACCCCTCATCAGGAAGTGTATTACTCCATGCATAAGAACCAAATAATTTTGTTTCAGATAAAATTCCATCTTCTGTAAGTCCATCAACCAATACAGAAATAGCTGCACCCTCCATATCACCATACTGCTCAAAACCTAACTGCTCACCTGTCTCCATATCCACAGCCATCCCAGGAAGACTAAATGCTTGAAAATAGTTTGTTTGAACAATAAATTGACCATCATCATAAGGAACAAAGATAAAGCCAATAAGACTAATTCCCTCTAGTGCATCTGTATCTTCAGCATAAGTTGTAGCTGTAGAAAAGAGTGGTTCTGCGTTGGTTGAGCCTTGTCCTGTACAGATTTTAAAACTCATACCTGAAATACCTGTGAGGTTATCAAGATTCATCTTGGCACTTGCACCATCAAACTCAACATTAATAATATGTGCTAGAGGAGAGGCTGCTTTGTCATCTTGGCTAAAGTTAGCTAAAAAACCATTTACTGATGGTCTTCTTCCTACGCTAAATGTCCAACTACTCCCTGTACCAAATAAATCATCACCCATATATAACCAATAGGCATATCGTAGACCTATAGAGTTTCCTGTAAGTGCTTCGTTGGTAACCCAATCAAAGCTATCCATTCCATAGCCTCGTGGCATTGCAGATGAAGTTGTACCAAAATCTGCACCAAAGGCTTTATTGTAAGACAACTGCCCCTTAAATATGTTATTTTGGTCAGCTGCATACGCCATATTTAGCCAGAGTCTCATCGACATCAAACTATCATTGCCTTTTGTTGTACCATCTGCCATATCATAATTGATATTATCAACAGAGGTTCTTAAATCAACATCCCATTTAATATTATCATTCGCACTTTGAGCATTGTTTTTACTCGCCTTTTTTTTCAATCTATCAATTTGTGATTGAAGATCAGCAATATCACTTGCTGTTGATCCAAATGCCATTGTTGTTGCAGCTACTAAAGAGAGCAAAGTTATATTTTTCATAATCATTCCTTATCTATTATGTTTTGTCCAAAACATTAAGGATTATCATAGTATACTCTTACTGATTTTGCACTTAAATAGATACATCCTCATCATCTAATCTCTCTCCTCGTTTTCTTGCAACAATATCCAAAGGAACTCCCTCAAAGTCAAACTTACTTCGTAAATAATTAGACAAGTACCGTTTATAACTAAAGTGTAACCCATCTGGTCGATTAGAGATAAGTGCTATTTTAGGTGGTTTAGTCTCATACTGTGTTGCAAATTTTATCTTGACTGTAGCACCATTATAAGAAGGAATATGGTGTCTATTTTGTGCTTCACGAATAGCATCATTGAGTTTAGAGGTTGGTATTCGTTGTTTATATCTCTCATAGATTGCTGTTATTTGGTCTAAAATTTTGTGAACTCTCAAACCTGTTTTGGCTGAAATAGTTATAAGTGGAGCATAATGCAAAAACTTAAGCTCATCTCGAATCTCTTCTGTAGCCTCTTCATAACTTCTATTATCACAAATATCCCACTTATTAAGAACAATCAAACACGCTAAACGATGTTTTTCTATGAGACCTGCAACTCGCTCATCGAGTTCACTCACACCTGTAGTAGAATCTAATATCAACAAAACAAGATTTGCTTTCTCTAACATAGCTGTAGTTCTGCCTAATGCATACTTCTCAATACCTACTATTTTACTTCTTCTTCTAATACCTGCTGTATCTATAAAAGTAATCTCATATCCATTATGCTCTAGTACCTCATCAATAGGGTCAATAGTTGTACCTGCAACATCACTTACCACAGATCGCTCTTCATCTAAGAGAGCATTCAGAAGAGAACTTTTTCCTGTATTTACGCGTCCAATAATAGCTACACGAATCTTATCATCAATCTCTTCTTTGCTATTATTAATATCACGAATAACCTCTTCTAATATTTTTTCAGAATAGCCTTTCTCTTCGACTACCTCTATGGGAGCTAACTCCTCTTTAGGAGGGATATACTGCTCTAACCACTCATAGAACTCATTAAAATATCTATTATGACTCACCGACATAGGAAAGGTCATATCCGCACCAAACTCCAAAAAGTCCCAATACTTCTCTTCCTCTTTATCGTTATCAATTTTATTTACAATAAGTGCAAGAGGCTTATTTTGTTGTTGGAGAGTATAAAATAACTCTTTATCTTCTGCATCAGGAATACTCTTGCCATCTACCATATACAAAATAATATCCGCCTCTTGCGATGCACGAAGAGAAAGCTCTGCTACCTTGGAAAACAACTCCGAACTATAATCAATACCACCTGTATCAAGAATCTCAAAATCTCTATTGCCCGATATGGTAACTATGCGTTTTTTGACATCTCGGGTTGTACCAGAGAAGTCTGAAGTGATGGCATCTCGCTCTCTAGCAAGACGGTTAAAAAGGGAACTTTTCCCTACATTAGGGCGACCTAATATGGCTACTTTTTTCATAATATAATCTTTTGTGTTGGAAATTAAAAATGATTATACCATAGCCAACCCTAACTCTTATATAGGGTCTACGCTTGTATAGGCTTCAAAGCTTCTAAATGAACCAGACAATAGAGCCATTCCCCCACTCTCTTCTAGTTCATACTGCAACATAATAGAACTCACTTCCCAGTCTTCTGGTGACATACCAAAATCTACTCCCTCTGCTCCTTGTGGAGGATTTGTCTGAAGCTCATCAAGTACAGCCAAAAGGTTTTGATAAGAGATATTCACTCTATAAAAATCACTCCAAGCACCATCATCTGAAGTTCTTTGGTTTGGAGTACTTGATATCTCTTGCATCTCCAAAGAACGGGGCGACCTTGTAGACCACCATGAAGTATCTTTGATAAGCGTTGCAACATGGACTATATTTGTTGTAGGGTCAAATTTAATCCCTGCTTTTTCCTTAATCCAAGCCTCACCTATAGCATAGATAGCAATAACAAAGTTTAACTTTTTCCCTGTTTTTTGATTATTTAAAAAGAGTCCAAAAGAGACACTTCCACCCATATTTTCACTATGATTAATATAAATAGGCTTATCAAAGTACCCCTCCAAGATTAAATTCCCTTTTTCATCAGCACTCCATGGAGCAGTCAATGAAGATTGATATAACTGATAGACCAAAGTAGCCTGAGGTCCACCATAAGGAATATCTTGTTCAGGTGCATCAAAAAGATTAATAGTCGTACCCACAGCCAATGCTCCATTGATACACTCTGCTTGTACTATCCCTCCACTATTATCCACCTTGGAGGCATCTGTCCCAATTGCAATATTTTCTACTCCCTCTCGTGCATCAAGTCCTGTAAAGAGAGAATGGTTTGGATAGTAATCATACGCTCCTCCATCTATATATCTGCTCATAGGATTAAAATACCGTATATCCAAAAAAGGTTTAAATAAATTACTCTCTGGTGTAGAGACAAGCAAACTTGTATCTCCAAAATAGTTACTCTGTGCCTCTTCATGAGTAGTATACGAGATAGTTTGTACTCCATCACTATAAGCACACTCTGAAGAGACAAGGGTTGCTGTGATAGTTTCATCTTCTTGAAAAGTAGTAACAAAAGGCTTTGTTCCTCTATCTTGTTCATTTCCTGTATACTCTTCATACTGATTTTGAACTCTCTCTACCTCTTCTTGTACTTTATCAATAAGCCCATCAAGACCATATTTGAGTTTATCCAAAAGGCTCATACTATTATAAGCATCAAACTCCTCTTTAGATTTTGTTGCATACTCATCTGATGATAAGTTTTGATTCTCATCCATAAAATTAGTAGCAAAAACTC
>Ga0193965_1000160_pt1 | contig 23641 bp, 27 predicted proteins | sample FB_8_MG_FD_140330 | JGI IMG/M metagenome (GOLD analysis project Ga0193965, IMG submission 140330) | Microbial mat bacterial communities from the Broadkill River, Lewes, Delaware, United States - FB_8_MG | ecosystem: Environmental > Aquatic > Freshwater > River > Microbial mats | place: USA... | reverse complement strand
TTCAGTTGCACATGAAGTAAAAACTATATCATCGTTATCACTAGCGTTTAGGGCAGTATAAACTTGGTCAATTGCTTTACTTAATGCTGGATGTGATTGTGTACCAAATTTGTGAAGTGAGTTTGGATTACCATACTGCTCACTAAAAAATGGCATCATCGCTTCAACAACTTTAGGATCTGTCATTGTTGTAGCGTTATTATCTAAATATACTTGCATTTTGTACCTCTTAGTTAGAGTCGATTTTACGCTCTATTTTTAAACAAGACAATTTTTGTCCTCTTTGACTTTCAGTATAATAATAGCTTTGTTATTACGATATGCTTAAGTATAAACCATTGTAGTATTTATTTAATAGTTCTTTCAGTAATCAATTTTTAATTTTAGATATAATAGTTGTATGATTAAAAATAATAATATATTTACAAGATTTTATAAGCATGTTCTTGTTTTCATGTTTGTTTTGTTGTTAGGGTGTTATACATTGGGCATCATGGTAGAACAAGATAAAAACAGATACTTAGACACGCAAACAGAGATTTTAGAAGCTAAGTATAAAACAAACTATAGCTATTTTAAAATTATGTCAAAAGATATATATGCGATATATCAAGATAATAGTTTTGTAATTGATATTATGGATGAAGCAGCTACTAGTGGGGTACAAACGAAGCAGATATTGAGGGAAAAACTCTATAATAAGTTAAAAAGAAGATATAAAAGATTTAGAAATATGGGTGTTTTACAGCTTCATTTTCACCTAAATGATAATACAAGCTTTCTAAGAATGCACAAGCCAGAAAAGTTTGGAGATGATTTAAGTAAGTTTAGACCGAGTGTAGCTTTAGCAAATAAAACGCTAACACCTACTGAGGGTTTTGAGGTGGGAAGAATCATCCATGGATTTAGATTTGTTTATCCACTTTTTAAAGCAAAAAAACATATTGGTAGTATGGAAGTTTCGTTCTCTAGTGAGAAGTTAATGAATACTATATTTGATAATCATGCAAAGATGTTAGATTCCCATTTTTTAGTTTCTAAAAATGAGGTACAAAAAGTTGTGTGGGGGGAGTATAAAAATAATTTGTATCATAAGAGTGTAGAGAGTCCAAATTATTTAATAGAGAGACAAACCCATCTTGGTAGAAAAGAAACAATAGTAAATGAATCGAATGAAATTATTATACAAAAGATGAATCAAGGTATCTCTTTTAGTATATCAAGTACTTATAATAAAGAAACAAGTGTAGGTACCTTCATACCTATTATGGATATAGATAAAAATAAAACAATAGCATATATAGTAGTTTATTCAGAAACAGATTATCTTGATAATCTCATGATGAAAAAACAATATATACAGCTCTCATTTATATCTATTATTGTTTTACTTTTTATTTTTAGTATATATGTGACTTTAAATAATGAAAGATTACAAAAGATGGCACATTACGATAAGTTAACTGAACTCTCAAATAGAGCATATTTTTATATAGAGCTTGAAAAAGAGATAAACAGAACAAAAAGGCTTAATACTAAACTAGCTGTAATGTTTATAGATTTGGATGGCTTTAAAGCTGTGAATGATACTTATGGGCATGATGCAGGAGATCAACTTTTAGTAGATGTATCAAGAAGACTAACACAAAGTGTTCGAGATGTTGATATTGTTGCAAGACTTGGTGGAGATGAATTTACTGTTGCACTTACAAATGTGGCAGGTGAAGAGGAAGCGTTACTTGTTGCTAATAAAATAATTGATAAGTTAAGTGAAAATTTTTTAATAAACAAAACTCTTATAAATATTGGTGCAAGTATTGGAATCTCTTTATTCCCAGATAGTGCAAAAAATAGTGATGATATTATTAAACAGTCTGATGATGCTATGTATATGGCAAAAGATAATGGCAAAAACTGTGCTATCGTCTATAAAAAAAATAAAAATTAGGAAAATAAAATATGTGTAATTTTAACAAACAAAGCGAAGAGACAAAGATGTTAATCCATCTTTTTATGACAAAAGCGGCTCAAAATATAGGTGGGGCAAATTTTCTTTTAGCTCTTGTAGAAGCGATGAAAACAAAAAAACCAAACGCTTTGATGCATAATGCAAAACAGGTGAGTTCAAACAACACTATAATTAAGTGGAATAAGGTTGTTTTTAAAGATAAACTAATGGTTTTAGAAGAGATTTTAGTGACACATAGAAGTTCAGAGAATCCAGATTTTAATATTTTAGCTAACAAGAGCGATAAGAAGAAAAAAGCTATTATCAATATGGTAAGAACACTTGCACCGATAGAGTTTATTGTAACTCCACAAAACCCAAATGATGGAAATGGATTTGATTTTAAAATTTTTGAGACTATAGAAGATGATTGTGTAAAAATGAATCCTATATTTGTAGCAATGTTCTTTTGCTCAACTGAATTTATCAAAAAAGCTTTAAAGTATCAAGAGAGTTAATAGATGAGATATTTTCTTATTAGTATATTATTAGTATCTTTTTTATATGCAAATGATTCTAAATATCAAATGGGTGAGAGAATATATAAACAAACATGTATCTCTTGTCATGGTGTAGATGGAAAAGCAAATACAGAATTAAAACTTATGGTCCTACCAAGAAGTCTAAATAAAACTATTTTAAATGAGGAACAAAGCTATCAAATCATAAAAAAAGGTACTCATTATTGGGGTTCAGCTGCAGATATTATGCCATCATTTGAATCTATACTTAGTGAAAAGGAGCTTCGTAGTGTTGCTCATTATATTAGTAAAAAATTTAACCCTAATATTGAGAAAAAAATAGACAAACTATATGCTCAGAGTGATCTTATCCCTCAAGAGAAAAAAGCTAAGATGCTTAAGCGTGGTAAAAAGATTTATAAAAGAAACTGTAGTTGGTGTCATGGAGTTGAAGGAAAAGGTGATGGTGAAGCGAGTAAAAATCCAGAGTTATCAATTTTTCCTTATGATTTAACAAAAACACTTCTTGATGAAAAACAGATGTTTTTATACGCAAAAAATGGTGGTCAGTTTTGGGGTACTCATAAAGATGATATGCCAAGTTGGTCAAAAAAGTATGATGATTTTACACTCAAATCAGTTGTTTTCTATATTCAAAAAAACTTCAGAGATTAGCTCTTTAACAAAACACTTAGCACTATTTTTTCTAGTGCTATTGAGCTTATTTATATTTGTAGTATTTTTCTCCCATTACTCACAACAGCGACAAACTAGCATAGAAAACTTAACAAAAATCACCCATTTACCCGGTATAGTACTCTCTACATCTTATTTGGAAAAGAGGGTGATATATTATGAAGATTATAGTAACAAGTTGTATCCAAAAATGAAAAACTATTCCCAGATGGATTTTATCTATGATAAATAAGAAGTTTATAAATTTTTTATCCCTTTTACTTTTTACACATCATAAAAAACATCTATCTATATTTGTAATTTCTGTGCTTCTTGTGAGCATAATGGGGGCAGTTTTGTTTATATCATCCTCTATACAAAAAGATATAAATGCCACTTTAGATAATCAAGCTGATATAACAGTTCAAAGATATAAGGGTGGAAAAGTTTTAAATACACCAGAGGCTTGGATAGATGAGTTTTTAAATATTAATGGTGTAGCTAGTGTGCAGGGTAGAATCTATGGGGTGCACTATTATGAACCATCAGAGCAGTATTTTATGATTGTTGGGGTAGATTTTTTTGATACGCAGATAGTAAAAACAGTGCAAACTTTAAGTGATAACTTAGATATAAAACAGTTTTTGCAAAAAGATAATATGATTATAGGTTCAGGTGTAAAAGAGCATTTTGATAAGTATGCTTATTATGATTATTACCCATTTAGACCCCCTGATAGAAGTATAAAAAAAGTAAATATTTATGATACATTTTCTAAAGAGAGTGATATTGTAAGTAGCGATATGATAATTATGGATATAAATCTAGCTAGAGAGATTTTAGGTGTTGAGGATGGGTATGTCACAGATATAATTATCAAAGTCCCAAACCCTTTAGAGTTAGAGATGATTAAAACAAAACTAGTAATTTCACACTTCGATATGAGAATAATCAAAAAAGATGATATTCAAAAATATTATAAGAATCTTTTTAATTACAAAGGTGGAGTGTTTTTAACTCTCTATATTGTAGTTGTATTCACATTTTTACTTATACTTTATCAAAGATATTCAATGATTCGAGATATAGATTCTAAAGAGATAGCAATACTTCGTTTTGTGGGATGGCGAATCGATACAATAGTTTGGCTAAAGATTTCTGAGAATTTTATTGTGGCAACATCGGCTTATATGCTTGGAATCTTATTCGCTTATTTTTATGTTTTTGTATTAGATGCTCCCATCTTAAAAAACATATTTTTAGGTTATTCAAACTTAGAAAATAATATAAGTTTTTCACCCAATATTGATGCAGGATTATTAATGATTCTATTTTTATTTTTTGTGTTGCCATTTATGATAGCTATTATTATCCCAGTATGGAGAATCGCTATTGTAGAACCATCAGAGGTGATGAGATGATAGAGATAAAAAATCTTTGTAAAAAGTTTTATCAAAAAACAGATTCTTTTCATGCTCTTAAAAATATAAACCTCACTATCAACAAAGGGGAACTTTTAGTTTTAAAAGGTTTAAGTGGGAGTGGAAAATCTACTTTACTCTCTATAATTGGGGGAATTATGAAACCTACAAGTGGCTCAGTCTTTGTTGATGGTGAAAATATAGTTTCATTATCAGATTATCATGCTTCCCATTATAGAAATACAAAAGTTGGCTTTGTGACACAATCGTTTCACCTTTTTGATGCTCTGAGTGTAAAAGATAATATTATACTCCCTTTAATAGTTACAGATTATTCAAATGATGAGGTGGAAAAAAAAGCAAATAAAGTGATGGATATTTGTAAAATTATACATAAACAAAATCAAAAAGTTGCTACGCTCTCAGGTGGGGAGAAACAAAGAACTATTATCGCTAGAGCTTTGATAACTCAGCCCCAAATCATACTTTGTGATGAACCAACAGCAAATCTTGATTATGAAAACAGTATGAAGTTTATAGAGATAATAAAAGAGCTTCAAAAGATGGGTAAAACAATATTAATTGCAACCCATGACCCAGTTTTTGAGAAGATAAAAAATATTGATAGAATCATTAAAATAAGAGATGGCTCTTTTGAGTGATATATTATTATCACCTGAAGTTGGAATCACACTTTTTATAGATTCTTTACTTTTTATACCCCTTTTTATAGCTTTTTTTTATGCTCTTGTTATTTTAAAAAATTGGGATAAAGCAAGTTTTAGTGAGTACCAATACAAACTTGAAAAACAATCCTATCTTGTTATAACACTTATCTCTCTTGCACTTATAATTAAAACTATTTTACTCCCATTTTTTGTATATACTCTTAATGAACTCGCATCTATAATACCCGGAGCGATGTGTGGAGCTGGTGTACTTGAATCTAATATTTATGGGGAGTTGACACTCATTTTAAAATCTATTATTATCATTTTGATTCTTTTATGGTTATCACTTAATCGTCAAGACCAAAGAGTTAAAAACTATTTGTATTTTAAGAAAAAAATGTGGTTTTTTATCATTATATTTTTTCTTATTGTTGGGGAGTTGTTTTTAGAAATTTTGTTTTTTAGTAATATATCTACACTCTCACCAGTTTTATGTTGCTCCTCTATTTATCAAAATAATGAGAATCTAAGTGCTATACCTTCCCATCTTTCCTCAGTAGAACTTATAACACTCTTTTATGCTCTATTTATTGCTATTATTATCAGTTTGTATCTAAAAAAACGCTTCTTCATTTTTCTTTTTAGCCTATTTTATAGTTATATCTCTTATTATGCAATCACCTATTTTTTTAGCACTTATATTTATGAGTTGCCAACTCATAAATGCTCTTTTTGTTTATTACAATCAAATTATAACTATATAGGCTATTATATTTTTGCTACACTTTTTATTGCTACTTTTTATGCTTTTAATAGTGCAGTTTTTAAATTTGCTCAAAATAGTTATAAAAAAGCTATTATTTTTTATATACTTTTTAATCTGTTTGTATCGTATAACTTTCTTCTCTATGTAGTGAAAAATGGAGTTGTTTTATAATCTATGATATAATCTAAGAAAAAGGGGAAGTGATGATTCATAAATTGATAATAAACTTATTAGTAACATCATTAGCATTTAGCCTAGTAGTAGCAGATGAAGATATGAAAAAATGGTTACGACCAGCAGAAGTTCCCCAGCCAAAAGACAATAAAATGACTCCTGAGCGTGTAGAGCTTGGAAAACTTTTATACTTCGATGTAAGATTATCAGCATCTGAAAAAATCTCTTGTGCAACTTGTCACCATCCAAAACAGGGCTGGACAGATTTAGTTCCTACTCCTAAAGCTGTTGGGCATGAGGGTGCTGTAGGCCCTAGAAATTCACCAGTTGTACTCAACACTGCGTATCAAAATCGTCAATTTTGGGATGGAAGAGCTAGAACTTTAGAGCAACAAGCATTAGGCCCTATTGAAGCTGATGTTGAGATGAATATGCCTTTGGAGATTCTTATCCCTAAACTTAATAGGATTAAAGGGTATCAAGAGTTATTTAAAATTGCATACCCTAAGAGTGATGGAGTAATAACTGAAAAATATTTAGCCAAAGCGATAGCATCATTTGAGAGAACTGTAGTTTCTACAATCTCCCCTTTTGATAAATATGCAATGGGAGATACAGATGCGATTAGTAAAAGTGCAAAAAAAGGTTTTGAACTTTTTAAAGGCAAAGCTCATTGTGTAGATTGCCATGATGGTTTTAACTTTTCTGATGGTAGTTTTCATAATATCGGTTTAAATGATGGGCAACTTCATGGCAAAGAGCTTGGTCGTTACCTAGTCAAAAGAAGAGCTTCATGGTATGGAGTGATGAAAACACCAACTCTTAGAGATATCACAAAATCAGCACCTTATTTTCACGATGGAAGTGTAAAAACTTTAACTGAATCAACAGATATATGTGGAAATGGTGGACGCTATAAACACAATGTAAAAAACAAATCTACTTATATAGTTGATAGAAATTTAACAAGAGATGATATTAAAAACATCACATCATTTATGGAATCATTAGAGGGTCCAGATATGCAACTTAAAATTCCAACAAAATTCCCACAATAAGGATAATAACAATGAAGTCAATTTTAAAAACAATACTACTATCACTTGTGATAGCTGCTAGTGCAAATGGAGCCAACCACATAATAGACCAAAAAGGTAAAACATTTATCCCTCATGCTATAGATGCAAAAGTGGGAGATACTATCACTTTTAAGAACTCTGACCCATTTGCTCATAACGCTTATACAGATGATGAAGAGAATGAGTTTGATATTGGTATGCAATCACCCGGACAAGATGTAAAAGTAACTATTAAAGCCTCTGGAGTATTTAATGTTGAGTGTGCAATTCATCCAAATATGCTGTTAGAAGTAACAGTTAAATAAAAAATAAAACCTCATTTTAAACCTTAAATGATATAATCACGCACTTAATTATACATTTAAAGGTTTATAAATGGCTCAAACTATAACAGAAAAAATATTCTCAGAGCATGTTGGCAAAGAAGTTTTCGCGGGCGAAATTATCCGCTCAAACATCGACATGGTTATTGGGAATGATATAACAACTCCTATCTCAATCTCAGCTTTTAATTTGAGTGGTGCAGAGAAACTTGCTAATCCTGATGGATTCTCTATAGTTCTTGATCACTTTATCCCTGCAAAAGATATAGCATCTGCAAATCAAGCTAGAATCTCTCGTGATTTTGCTAAAAAACATAATTTAAAAAACTTTTTTGATGAAAAAGATATGGGAATCGAACACGCTCTTTTACCTGAAAAAGGTCTTGTAGTTCCAGGTGATGTAATTATTGGTGCTGATTCTCACACTTGTACTCATGGTGCTTTAGGGGCTTTCTCAACTGGTATGGGTTCAACTGACCTTGCATTTGCAATGATTACTGGTGGTAACTGGTTTAAAGTTCCTGAGTCTATTAAAGTAAATCTTTCTGGAAAACCGGGATTACATACAACTGGTAAAGATATTATCTTAGAAATCATTAGAATGATAGGTGTTGATGGTGCTTTATATAGAACTTTAGAGTTTACTGGTAGCACAATCCCTCACCTAAATATGGATGATAGATTCTCAATGTGTAACATGGCTATTGAAGCTGGTGCAAAGAGTGGAATTGTAGCGTATGATGATGTAACAAAAGAGTTTTTGAGCGATAAAGATTTAGCTCGTGAACCTCGTATTCACCAATCGGATGCTGATGCAACTTATTGTATGACTTTAGATATTGATGTAGCAGCTCTTGAACCTGTTATTGCTTACCCATTTTTACCATCAAATGGTCACTCTATCACTCAAGCAGTAGCTGATAAGATTAAAATCGATCAAGCTTTCATAGGAAGTTGTACTAATGGTCGTTTAGGTGATTTAAAAACTGCTGCAGAGATTCTTAAGGGTAAAAAAGTACATCCTGATGTTCGTCTAATCGTAACACCGGGAACACAAAAGATTCTAAAACAAGCGTATCAATTAGGATATATGGATATTATTATTGATGCTGGTGGTGTTGTAAGTAATCCAACTTGTGGTGCATGCCTTGGTGGATATATGGGAATCTTAGGTGATGGTGAAGTTGCAGTCTCAACTACTAACCGTAATTTCGTTGGTCGTATGGGAAGTAGAAGTTCAAAGGTTTATTTAGCAAACTCTGCAGTTGCAGCAATCTCTGCAATTACAGGTTATATTTCAGACCCTAGATAGGGTTAGTCAAACAAAAAGGGGAAACAATGAAAAAAATTATTTTAATTCCAGCACTATTAGCTGGTACTTTAGTAATGGCTACTCAATATGATTATGAGATTACACCGGTAATAGGGTATAACATCAATGAGAACAATTTAGATTTAAACAACCACATGATGTATGGTGTTGAAGCACAGTTTAATAAGATTGGTGAAACTATCCACCCAGAACTTTCTGTTCTTTATTCAAAAGGTGAGTATGAAGCTACTGGTACTGAAGCTGATATATTTCGTATCGCTTTAAATGGTGTATATGAGTATAAAGAGTTAGGTTTTATCACTCCTCTAGCAAAAGCTGGTGTTGGGTATAGAAGTATAGAGGTAAATGAGGATGATACTCATAATACTATGTTTTTTGATACTGGTATTGGTGCAAAAGTTCCAATCACTGAGAGTATAGCATTAAAACTAGAAGCAGTATATATGCTAGACTATAACCAAAAAAGATGGGATAGCAGTGTATCTGCTTTAGCTGGTATCAACTTTGCATTTGGTGCTTCAGCACCAAAACCTGCACCTGTTGTAGTTCCTGTAGATGGCGATGATGATAATGATGGCGTAAAAAATTCTGTTGATAATTGTCTAAGTACTCCTGCTGGAACTGTTGTTGATGCTCATGGCTGTAAAGTAGATGGTGATGATGATAAAGATGGTGTAAAAAACTCTGTAGATAAGTGTCTTACAACACCTGCTGGAGTTAGTGTAGATGCTAAGGGATGTGAACTTGATAGTGACAATGATGGAGTTAAAGATTCTGTAGATACTTGCCCTACAACACCTGCTGGTGTTAGCGTAGATGCAAATGGATGTGAACTTGATAGCGATAATGATGGAATCAAAGATTCTATGGATAAATGTCCAAATACAAAAGCTAATCATGTAGTTGATTCTAATGGTTGTGTTGAAGAGATTGATTTACATATCAACTTCAAAACAGGTTCTTCAGAGGTTGATGAACAATCAAAAGAAAACATTGCAAAATTTGCACAGTTCTTAAATGCTGCTCCATCGTATAGTGCAGAGATTACTGGTTATACTGATAGTGTTGGAAGTGCAAAAGGGAATCAAAAACTTTCTCTTAAGCGTGCAACTATTGTAACAGATATGATTCAAGCTCATGGTGTATCTGAGAGTAGATTAAGTGCTGTTGGTATGGGTGAAGAGAATCCTGTTGCAGATAATGCAACAAAAGAGGGTCGTGCTGAGAATAGAAGAATCGAAGCAAAACTTTTACAAAACTAGATGATAGATACTCCTTGTGTAATTTTCGCAGGTGGTAAATCAAGTCGGATGGGGGAAGATAAATCTCTTCTCCCCTTTGGTAATTTTAATACCCTCACACAGTTCCAATACTCACGACTCTCACAAATTTTCAAAACTGTTTATATCTCATGTAAAGATTCTAATAAATTTGATTTTGATGCAAACTTTATAGAAGATGTAAAAACCGATTCCCTCAACCAAGGAGAAAAGGCTATATACGCTCCAACTGCTGGATTCGTTGCTATTTTTAAAGAGTTAAAAGAGGAACGATTTTTTGCTTTAAGTGTTGATTCCCCTTTTGTAAGTGAAGAGGAGATAGAACAACTCTTTGAAAATGATATACAAAACAGTGATGCAACCATAGCAAAAACAGAGTTTGGGATACAACCCATGTGTGGAATCTATCATCGCTCTTTAGAAGTAAAATTTTCTGAAATGTTAGAATCTAACAATCATAAATTAGGCTTTCTTTTAAAATCTTCAAATACAACTTTTATAAATTTTGAAAACGAAAAACCATTTTTAAATTTGAACCATCCTTATGAGTATGAAAAGGCACTGCTTCTTATTTAACACCTATTTGCTATAATAATAAAAACACAAATTAAAGAGAAATCAATTATGAAATTAACACATTTAGATGAGAATCAAAGACCTAAAATGGTTGATGTATCACAAAAAGACCAAACTACACGAACAGCTGTTGCATCTGGAATTATTGAGGTGGGGCAAGTTGCTTACGATAATGTAGTAAATGAAAAAAATAAAAAAGGTCCCGTACTTCAAACTGCTGTAATTGCTGCAATTATGGGAGTAAAACAAACATCAACACTTATCCCTATGTGTCACCCTTTAAATTTGAGTGGAATCAATTGTGATGTTGATGAACTTCCTGAAGTTCCTGGATTTAAACTCACTGTAACTACAAAACTTACTGGAAAAACAGGGGTTGAGATGGAAGCTCTAACAGGTGTAAGTATAGGGCTATTAACAATTTATGATATGCTCAAAGCGATTGATAAAGGGATGGTGATTCGTAATGTTCAACTTGAAGAAAAATCAGGAGGCGTAAATGGAGATTTTAAACGATAGAAGAGAAAAGTTAGAGTTAACTTACCCTACAGCATGGACTTATAAACTTATAGGGTATGAAAAAGAGGCGATTCAAAAAGCGATTCATAGTGTAATAGTTGAGAGAGAACATAACTTAACACACTCAAATGCTAGTAAAACTGGTAAATATATCAGTATGAATCTTGATTTAGTTATTCAAAATGAGGATGAGAGAATTTTTATTTATGAGGCTCTCAAAGCACATCAAAATATTGTAAGAGTATTATAAAAGGGGCTTGAAATGGATTTAGAAAAATTACAAAGAGACCTTAAAGTTTCTTATAACACTGATTTAGAAACAGTAAATGATAGAGTTGAAGATGTTGTAAAACATATTGCACAGGAGTGGAATATTGATGCAAATAGACTTACTCTTCATGAACTTAAAACTTTAAGTGCTACTATTTTAGAGATAGAAACAAAAACTTTAAGTGAAGAGCTTGAGCTATTGTTAACTCAAAAAGAGCAAATAGAGAGAAAATTAGAAAGAAAATCTGGTGAGCTTCAAGAATCTAAATATGATATATTTGATGCTATGGAATCTCAGTTAAATAAAGATGACACAGAAGCACTCTCTAAACTTCACCAAGTAAAACTACAAACTATAGATCTATTTGATCTCTTGAGTGAAATAGTTGAATCAGCGATTATTACAGCACTAGAGAGAGATAAAGATTCTGAGATTTTTGATTCTATTCATGAGGTGATAAAAGATATCACTTATGAAGCTATAAAAGAGGGTTCACTCAACACTATAAGAATCAGAAAAATATTATCTACTATTTTACAAGCTACTATTGAGATAGCAGAAGCAGAGCCAGTTAAAGCTCATCAAATCCTTTTTCCAACACTTAAGGGGATGAGAAGTGGTCTAGTCCACTCTATTACAAGGTTCAAACAAAGATTGGCTTTTATCCCTATAGAAGCAAAGCATATTCTTATAGAAGATTATGACACAATAATCGAAGATTTGAATCAGACAGATTCTCTCTTTGCTCAAGTTATTCAAACTCAGGCTGATGAAAGTTCTATAATGATACAAGAGACTTTAGTAGGTATTAATAAAGAGATGAGATATGACCGTGAAGAGTTACTTAGAATCTCAAAAGAGACAGCAGAAGTGATGAGAGAAAGATTCTCAAATCTTGCCTCACAAGCTGTAACAAGAGCAGACAAAGCGCTGAAATCACCAAGAGCAATAGAAGCAAAAAGAATAGGAAAAGAGGCTTTTTCTATTGCAAAAACAACTTTAGGTACAGCACTCAAATCAGCAAAAGAAGCGATGGAAAGCAAAAAAGAGAAATAAAGTGGAAGATTTTGCACTCTTTGATTTATTGCCAAATGGATTATTAGTTTTTAAAAATAAAAAGATTGAATATATAAATCAACATATATTAGAGTTGTTAAATATTAGTTTTTTAAGTAAAGAGAATGCTATAGAGATATTACTAAAGACTATGGATATCTCTACTCAAGAAAATTTATATCTTTTTTTTGCTAAACATAACTATTTTGACCATAATGGCAAAGTTGTGCAAATTGAACACTCTGTAAATGATGACTTAGATATATTCTCTTTTATGCTTATTAACTCTTCATTGCTCAAAACTAAACAAAGTATGAGCCGATCTAAAAAAATAAATATTGATCAAAAAATTGCTGAACATTTTAAAATCAAAAATATCTCTAAAGTGGGAGTACTAACATTATATAAAGGTCTTCCTCTAAAAAGCATAGGGGAGATTCTTCGAATAAATAGTGATTCTATTGAGATAATTATAGATTCTAAACATAAAATTTCATTGCATGAAAGAGACGATATTATTTTGATTATGAATAAAAAAAGAGATTTTTCTGTATTACATGGGTATGTTGCTAAAAATCATAATGATATATTTACAATCAATAATTTCACTTTAACAAAAGATAATATGCACCTAAGAAATAGCATAAGAATTAAACCAGAATTAGATATGTCAATTGTGCTAAATAAAGAGAACTATAGTGTATATGATATATCAAAAAACGGTATTAGTATTAAAATTGATAATAAAGAAGATGAAGAGATTTTAAAAAATACTAAATCTATGAATCTTTTTTTCTGTGATGAAAAAATACATATCAATGTTGAGTACTTAAAAACTGTTTACGATGATAGTGGCGATATTATTAAAATAATATTCTTTATGTTTAACACAAAAGAGACTTTGTCATTTATAGATAATTATTTAATGGATAGACAAAATGAGATAATAAAAGAGATTCATACCCATAGAAAACAAGAACAAAATAAGGTTTAAGGCTTTATATTTAAATATATGAAGTAACTAGTAATCCTTTTTAACCTAATAAATTGTGCTATATTTATAAAATAAAAACAAACACTTCATTGTAAAAATAAAAGTTATATCAAAGAAAATAATAACTATAATCCAGTCAAATATTAGATTAAGGATCTGCCCACATGGCACATTTTACTCCATTTATAAAAGCTTCAACAAATATTACACAAACACTTAATCAAGCAGCTCAAGATAGAAAAATAAAAAAAAGTGAAGTAGATTTTGATTTACTTGAAGTGGAAACGCTTACTCAACTTGGTGAGAGTAAAGAGTTTACTAGTATAAAAGAAGCTCTTGAAAAAACATATGATAAGAGTATGCTTTTAAATGAATCTTTGTTTGTAAGACAAGAGTATCAAATTAGAATAAGACCTTATGAAGTAGATAAAAAGCTTGGAGATGTAAAGCTAGAAGTGGGTTCTAATAAAGCTAAGAGTAAGGTGGTAGCTACCTTTAAAAAGGGGAGTGTATTCCCTTGTGATATTAATTTAGCAAAATTATTAAAAAGAGAGATAAATCGTAAAAAACTCCGTTTGGGTTTACTAATAGGACACTTTGAAGCAGGACTTAATGCTACTTTGATAAAATTGGCAAAAGCAGTTAAATGTGGTAGCCCTCTCTCTAAAGATGTCAAAATTGTTATAGCACAATCACCCGGAGCATTTTTTGCAAAAAACGATTCTATTATTTTGCACTATGAAAAAAATGAAGATACAAAAAAGAATCTTATAGATGGTGTTGATTCTGGTGTCCTTATTTTTGAGTATGTAAAACCAAAAATAGGAAGAGATGGAAGAAGTTGTAGTGGGGAGTATATTACAGTTCCTCAACCACAAATAAAATATGCTAACTATGTACCAGATAAAGAAACAGTAAGTATAAAAGAGGATGAAGATTCTATAAAGTACTACTCTAAAATCGATGGCTATGTGAAAAACTCAGGTGGTGTTATATCTATATCTAGAGAGATGACAATAAAATCTGCCTCATTTCGTGATACTGGTTCAATAGAGACAGGGGAAAATAAAGATATATCAATTAATATAAGTAATAAAAATAATTTAGATGATGCAGTAGGAAGTGGTGTAAATATAGATGTAAAAGAGTTAAATGTTGAGGGTACAATTGGTTCTCATGCAAAAGTAAAAGCTAATGAGTTGAATGTAGGTGAACAAACCCATAGAAATTCACAACTCGAAGCAGTTGAAAATGCAAAAGTACATCTTCATCGTGGTAATTTAAAAGCAAAAACGGCAGAGATAGATATTTTAGAAAATGGTACAATTCAAGCTGATGATGTATATGTGAAAAAAATGTTAGGTGGGGAGATTATTGGGCATAGAGTTGTAGTAGATGAGATCACTTCGAATACAATCATTATAGCTTCTGAATCTATAGAGATAAAAACAATTTCAGGTCATCATAATAAACTCATCATCGACCCAGATAAAATAGAATCATTTCATGAAAAAGTTGAAGCATTTAAAAAAGAGCTAAAAGAGAAGAGTTATGAGTTTAGAGAGATAAATACAGAATATGAAAAAAAAGTATCAGAGCATCAAGGGCAACTAGATAGAATTAAGGTTTTCCAAAAAAGAATTTTAGCAGCTTCAAAAACTGGAAAAACACCTAATAAAGCTGATGTAATAAGAGTAAGACAGTATAAAAGTGAAGCTGAAAAACTGAGTGCTGAATCTATTAGTATAAAAGCTAAAGAGGATGAGATAAATGTTTTATCTACTGAACTTGAAAAACTCTATGAGGCTGAACTTCATGCAAAAATAATTTATAAAGGTGCTTATGATGGGCAAACAAAAGTGATGTTTGTAGATTTAAAAACTTCAAAAGAGTATGCTGTAGTCCCAGATGGTGTATGTGAAAAAATTGTTTTAGTAAAAGATGGTGTAAATGGGGAGGATAGAAAAATCTCTTGGTAAAATCTATCCTTTTACCTCTAAGAGGTAAAAGTTTATTTAGAAAGTAATGGATTCCCATTAGCAACAGATTTTCCACCTAAACCATGAATTATTTCAGGTATAGAGGTGTCTAATTGTTTTATATATCTCATTTTATCTACATCAGTGATACCTAATGCACCAGCCCAAGCTGATAATGTTGGCATACCAATAACGAGTTTATTTTCACCCTCTTTACGATAGATATACATAGAACAAGGTGCAAAGATACCAGCTTCTGGCATAGCTTTTTTTCCATCAAATATTGTATAAGAGAAAGGGATATGACATAAGTCATAAGACCAAAAAGATGTAAATGCAGGCATAACATCCTCTTCATTATTAAAGCTCTCTTTTATATTGTAAAAACCAGCAATTACAAAACCTTTTGTTTCAAAAGTTGATTCAAATTTTTCTTGAAAAGAATCCAAAAAGTCATCAATATCTTCTGGTTCTTCAAAAGGAATCTCAAAGTTCATCATAGTATCTTCAGCACGACCTACAAGAGGTAAATAGCTTTTTTTACCACCTAGTTTAGTTTCTATGAGTTTGTTTAAAGGTTTAAAAGATTCTATATAAGTATCTCGAATCTCTTTGTCATCAATCTCTAATATATCTAAAATAGCTTCTGGTGTTAAATGAGCTACAATTGTTTTCATATCAGATTTTTTTCTATAATTAAGAAGATTAAAAGGGCTAAATCCACCTAATCTTGGGTCTTTATTAAGAAGAGGGCGAACAGTATCTTCATTGAGTATAGAAGAAAAACCGATAAGGTCTAACTCTGTTGAACCAAATTGTTCTTTGTAAGCATCATTTACTCTATGGTGAGGGTCGTTCAAAAAGAAACCGATCTCTTTTAAATCATTTTTTGCAAAATCATCAAATCTTTTATCATTCTCTTTATCAAAAGTATAAATTACAGCAAGGTTTTTATTATCACTTGGGACAAACTTATCGTTTGCTCCAAGTGAAGTTATCATAGCAAGTGATAAAATTGCACCACCTACAATAGATTTAAAGTGTATCATATGAAATTACTCAGTTAACTCAGTAAGAATATCATTAATCATACCTTGTGCTTCTTCTAGTGGTTTAATAGATTCTTGACCTTCAATATCAAGAGTTGTAATCCAGTTTTTAACACCTAAGTAACCAACATGCATTTTATCTTCATCTTTCTTTTTGTAAAGAAACATTGAACATGGAGCATACGCACCAGCTTCTGGGTGTAATTTTGATACTGGGTAGATAACATCAAATTTACAGATAGAGTAAGTTGAATAAAAATCAAAACCATCATAACCAGCTTCGTCAAAAATTTCCTCTTTTAAGTTAGAGTAGTTTGGCATTAAGAATCCAATTGGTTCCATCTCACCTTCAAACTCTGACTCAAAGTCTTCTCTATACTCTTCTAAATCTTCAACCTCTTCCATGTTGATATCAGCAGTGAAATTAACAGCGAATGAATTTTTTGGCTCTTTTACAGTAAAGTTTAACTCTTGAAATTTACCATTTGGCATAGCAGCTTTTAAAGCTTTTTCAATTAATGCAGAGTATGCAACTAAGTCTGGATCTGTAATAGGGATTCCAGCAGCTCTTGCAAGACCATTAAGTGAAAGTGTAGAAACTTTCATTGTATTTTTTGTGTCATCTGACCAAATTGACATAGTTAATGGAGCTAATGCACCAAAATTAGGGTATTTTTTGATAAGTTTTAATGTCAACTCATCATTTTGATACATCGCTAAGTTGTATGTTTTATAGTGAAGTTTATTATCAAATCTTTGAGCAAACGGTTTATTCATATCGTTGTTACCAAGACTTCTTAAACCAGCTTTAGCCATACCATCAGATATAACTTTTGGAGTATATTTTCCATCGCTATTATCTACTTCAAAAACTTGCACACTTTGAATTTTTGCAGGTTTTATAACCTCTTTTACTTTTGCTGGTTCTGCTTTAGATGCAGAACAACCAACCATTAATACACTTGCTGCAACAGCAACAATTGAGCTATATATTTTTTTCATTATTTCTCCTATGAAATTGTTTAATAGATATTTTGCATATATCTAAAATTTATGCTGTTATGTTAGCATATAAAATATAAAATTTTTTAATATATTAAAATTTTACAGTATCACCTTTTCTAATCTTCCCACTATTTATTACTTTAGCAAAAATTCCTCTATCACTCTTTAGAATTTCAGGTAGCTTTTCATCAACTTTTGCCAATGAATTACAGATTGTACAGTTTTGTGTTATCTCTAATATCACTTCACCTATATATATTTTTTTACCAGTAGTTAAGTTATATGGATTAATATCGATAAATATATTTTCCCCCAAAGATCCAAAAGGTACATCAATACCATTCTCTTTAGCTAAAATGTAGCTATCATTAGATGATATTAATATTGATCTATTGAGATTTTTTGCATAGTATTTATCGTTATAAATCCCTTTTTCATCTACTACTATCTCTTTAGGATTCTCTTTATTTCCCTCTTTAGTGCTAAGGTATAATTCTTTAACTGTTCCATACTTTAACATTAAAGTTCCTCTTTTATGTCAAATGCATAATCTTCATAGTCCATATTTTTATAAGATTTAGATTTTATAAAATTCAATATTGTAAAAAATCTTTTCTCATTTGGAGTTGTTTTGTTATCTCTGTATCCAACTTCTGCATAGACTATGTTGGCATTATCATCAAAAAAGAGAGAAGAGGGGTAAAAATCATAGCCAACTTTTTTTGCAAAATTACGCCCATCACCATCAAAATCTTTATATATAACTCTATCTTTTTCCCACACATTAATATGTACAAAAACAAAATTTTTATCAAGAAAAGATTTTATAGTATCATTTTCAAGAGTAAACTCTTTCATACTCTCACAATAACCACAGTCTGTTTTATGTAACCAAACTAATAGATGTTTTTGAGTGTTTTTGGCAGTATGAACGATTTTATCAATATTGATTTCTCTTGAGTGAAGTGAAAGTTGAAGTATTAAAATGATAAGAAAAGCTTTAATTACTGTTTGAATCATAATGCTTCCTTGTATATTTTTTAAGAAAAGGAGAATTTAAAATTATTCTCCATTCTTAATATAAGGGCAAATTATTTAATTTTACCTTTACCTTTGTCTGAATTACCTTTACGGTCAGTCCAAGTCATATGTACTTTATCACCTTTTGCAAAGTCACCTTTAAATTTGAATTTAAAGATAGGGTTTTTAGATAAAAATTGACTTGTTGACATATCAAAAACAACTTTATCATTACATGTTGCAGTGATGTGAGTGATAAAATTAGCATTTTCTCTATCACCTGTTTTTTTCTCAGCTTGGTTATATGTTGACATTGCATGTTTAGCCATTGCTTTAACGCTAACTACACCATTTTTTAATTTTGCTTTTACTTTCATAGTATTCCTTCTGTATTATTATTTTTTAGTAACTTTAGTAAGTGTTGGGAATTAACCCTCACAACCACCAAGTGCAACTTCTAACTCTTGTCTAGCTGAGTATAATTTACCATCTTGCCCTTCAACAACTACAGTGATAGCACCAGATTTACCCATTTTAATTTTGATTGAGTATTCAGTAACATCGTACTCACCAATATCAAATACACATACAGCAGCTTCAGGATTTGCATCTTGGAATACTGAGATAGTTTTTGCTGGGATTTTTGTAGAGAAATCAACAGGGATTGCTCCACCATTACTAGCAACTTTAGGTGCTGATAATTTTACACCCTCTTCGATAGTTGCTGTAGTTCCATACATATTTTTTATAGCATCTTCAACAGTATGAGCACTCCATACAGTTGGTTTTAGCTTTCTATAATCCTCTGCTCTTACACTAGCAGGTACTACTGCTAATGCTAATGCGCCTAATGTTAGACTTAAAAATTTTCTTCTTTCCATAATATTTCCTTTAATTTATTTACCGTTGATTACGAAATCAACTACTAATTTAAACTCTGCATCTGAAATTGATGAACCACCTTTTGGAGGCATACCCGTGTCAGTACCATTTATACCATTCGCATAAACTTTATCCATACCTTTAGCTACTAAAGAAGTCCAGCCCTCTTTATCTCCAGCTGCTGGAGCAACACCACTTTCGTGACACATAGCACAGTTATCTGCATATACTTGTTTTACATCAAGTGCTGATTCTGTTTTTGGTAAATCTTTTGCAGTTGCCATTGGAGGGTTGAAATCACTAATACCACCATTTTGAATACGAGTAATAACTATACTCTCTTCTTGACAATTAGTCATACAACGCTCTTCTGGTTTTACTTTAATAGCACCAAAGTTTGTTGGGTTAGCATAGTAAGCACGAACATCGTTTAAAGCATTAGGACCGTCAATATTTGGTTCAAAACCATTCTCGTTTGGCATTTTAACTTTTAGCATCAGTTCACGAGTAAGTACAAACTCATCATCACTAACATCTTCACCCTCAATCTCAATCTCATTGATGTTTAACATATATGCAGTAAGTGCATATACTTCATCATCAGTAAGTGTTTTTGATTTTGGATGAGGCATACCATCTTTGATGTACCACCACATTGTACTAACTTTTGGCCAATATGAACCAAATACACGAACTGGACCATCAGCTTCTGGGTCATTCATTCTATTGTTTACTAAAGTTTCTTGTAATTCGTAAGCGTTACCTTTAGATAGTGATGGGTAACCACCACCACCTGAACCAAAGTCACCATGACAAGATACACATTTTGCTTCATAAAGTGCTTCACCATCTTCAACAGAACCTTCACCCTCAGGTAATCCAGTTCCATCAGGCATAACATCTTTATCCCAAGCTTTAAGTTCACCAGCAGTTGGTACACGACCATGATTTAGTTTCATACTTAGCGCTTCACTATTTACAGCATAAGGACCAGTCATACCATTGCTTATTGGGTAAATTACACCACCAGCAATATCTGCAGTACTTACTGAACTAGCCGAATTAGGTGTTGCATCTGTTCCATTACAACCAACTGCAAATAATGCAGCAAAAGCAGCTACAGAAGCAGAAATTATTAATTTATTATTTAATTTAAACATTCTTTTTAATCCCTCCTGGTGTTCTCATTTGAACATGGTTCACTTCACCTGTTTTAGTAACTTCCCAAGTTTCAACTGCATTTCTATGATAAACTGATTCAACACCCATTACAGCAACTTCTTGATCGATTGTTGGCTGAATATATCCTGCATCATCCATAGCACGAGATGTAAGTAAAAGTTGTTCACCTTTTCTATAAGTGTGCATATAACTCCAACGAGTCCATGATTTAGGTAATACTAAACCTTTTAAACTTGCTTTTTTGTAGTTTCTACCACCATCAAAAGATAAATCAACACCTGTAATAGTACCCATACCAGACCATGCAAGACCTTCGATTTCTATTACTGTACCATCTTCAAGATCAGTCCATGGCTTTTCTGGAGATGGAGAAACTACAGTTGAGTTTACTTCATTTGCATAAAAGTGTTGTACTGCTTTTCCACCTGGTTTAAGAGCAGTATATTTAGAAGTTTCCTCTTTACAATACCATGGCTCAGCAGCAAATTCTAATCTTTTTAGCCATTTAACACATAAGTTACCTTCCCAACCTGGAAGAAGTAATCTTACTGGGTATCCTTGTTCTGGGCGAAGTGCTTCACCATTTTGACCCCATACAATCATAGCATCATCAAGAACTTTATCTATAGGGATAGTACGACCCATTTCAGAGTTATCAGAACCCTCAGCTAACATCCATTGAGCTTCTGGCTTAATACCTAAATCTTCAAGAATAGTTTTAATATAAACACCTGTCCATGAAGCAGAACTCATAAAACCTTTAGCAAATTGTAAAGAGTTAAACTGAGGCCCTCTCCACTCTTGTCCACCATTTGCTGGACACTCAATAAAGTGAGTACGAGTAACTCTTGGATAACGCTTTAACTGATCAAGAGTTAAAACTATCTCTTTCTCAACAAGACCGTGAATCATTAATCTGAATTGGCTTGGATCTACATGAGCAACACCACCGTGTGAACGGGAGAAGAAAAGACCATTAGGAGTAATAATACCCTCTGATTCGTGTATAGGTGTAACAGCAATAGACGCTCTGTAGTTACCAGACGCAAGTAGCTTAGTATTTCTTCTTGTATTGTTATGCTCGTAAGCAGATGGCATACCATAAAGGTTCTTAGTTACTGGGTCTCCCCATACTTGCCCCCATGGAACATGATGAGTTATAGCTTTATCATCTTCTGATGCCATAAGACTTGTCCCTGCAAGCGCAGTTACAGAAAGTGCAGCTGTACGCTTGAAAAAGTCTCTTCTACTAGAGATTTCATTCTCATTGTCAACAGACTTAGAAATTAAATCTTTTTGAGATAATTTATTATCCATATTTTCTCCTTATTTAGTTGTTAATGCTAACATGTTTTATATTATTCGGGCATATTATGCCATTATATACTTATGCTAAATTTATATAGATAGATATTGTACTAGATTATGTATATATAAAAGTGATAAAAAAGTGATATGCTCTTAGCATGAAATGGGGGTGTTACATTTTGATACAAGATGTTTCTGTAATATTTAGGCTAAATTATATGTAAAATTAGCCTAAATTATATAATTCTTATTTTTTCAAAAAAACTTATAATAATTATATGTTTAGGATATATAACTAACTTTTTTTTGTAATTCCTAGAATTATATAAGAGTTGTTACTATTATCAACATAAAAGATGATTCTACACCCTTGAAACTCTACATCTTTAATATTTTCATTATCAAAATAGATAGATTTTTTGTATTTTTTTTCTTTACTTGGGATATTGATGATAATTGTATCAAGATACATTTTGAATTTTTTGCTTGCATCGTAATCATCTTTAACTAAAAGTTCAAGAATATTTTTTAATTGCTCTTCGTAGAGTTTAGAAGTTATTATATTCATGATTGCTCTTTTTCTTTTAGCCAATTGTTGATAAGTTTCATACTTTCATTATAAGGTATAAAATTTGAGCTATTAGTTTCATACTCTTGAAATGCTTTTTTTAAAAGCTCTTTATTATTTTGAAAATCCTCTTCAATAACATATACTTTATCTTTTGGGAGTGATTCCATAAATTGTTCTAAAAAATCATCCTCTATCAATAGTTGTATTTTTTGCATTATTCAGCCCTTTTTAGTTCGGCATAGAGTGGAATACACTTTTCAATATCTTTTTTATCAGGTGTTCTTCTAATAGACAAGTATGTTACTTCCCCATTTTCATTTATTTTTCGTAAAACAGTCGCATACACCCAGTAATAGCCACCATCTTTTCTTAGGTTTTTTACGATTCCCGACCAAAAACCTTTGTTTTGAATATCATCCCATAATCCACTAAAAGCAATACGGGGCATATCAGGATGTCTTACAATATTATGAGGTTCACCTACTAATTCATCAGGTGTATAGCCGGCAATCTCATAAAATATTTCATTTGCATATAAGATAAGTCCTTTTGAATCTGTTTCACTTAATATATAGCTATCTGATGGAAAAAACCACTCTTCACTGTTTGAATCTCTATAAACATTAGCCATAATTTACCCCTGAGTATAGTACTTATTGAGTCCTTGCATATTAGAACCCATATTTAGTAACAACATATCTGCAATTACCAATGCAGCCATCGATTCACATACTATTGTTCCTCGAATTGCAACACATGGGTCATGTCTCCCTTTGAGTGAAAAATCTACCTCTTCATTTGTTGTAGTTACAGTATGTTGCTCTTTAAATATTGATGGAGTTGGTTTAAAATAGACATTCATAACAATATCTTCACCATTACTAATACCACCAAGTATCCCACCAGCATGATTTGATTCAAAGCCCTCAGAGCGAATTTCATCATTATTTTGTGAGCCTAAAAGTTCTGCACTTAAGATTCCATCACCAATCTCAACAGCTTTAACTGCATTGATACCCATCATAGCATCTGCAAGTA
>Ga0193965_1000159_pt1 | contig 23701 bp, 21 predicted proteins | sample FB_8_MG_FD_140330 | JGI IMG/M metagenome (GOLD analysis project Ga0193965, IMG submission 140330) | Microbial mat bacterial communities from the Broadkill River, Lewes, Delaware, United States - FB_8_MG | ecosystem: Environmental > Aquatic > Freshwater > River > Microbial mats | place: USA... | reverse complement strand
TTCTAACTACTTTAACCATATCTTTAAATGTATCTTTTTTTACACCTACAACTCTTTTAAAGTCTGCATCAGTTAATTTGTTTACTTTATAATATTTTACTGTTTTTGCCATTTACAATCTTAATAATATTTTACTGTTTTTGCCATTTACAATCTTAGCAAAAATTTAGTGAATTTATCCCTTGGTTTTAGGAGAAGTCTATTAATTCAATTATTAAAATATTGAATCAAAAAGAAATTGAAAAATATGATAAATGTGATAAAGTATTTGATTTATTTTATAGTTATTCTTTGGATTATGTTCAGAATATAAATAAGGTTGATTTAAATAGGAATAATAGTAAAATTTTGTATCCAGACGATTATAATCAAAATACTGAATCACTTTTACATAGAAAACCAATTTTATTACAACCATGTAAATCAAAATATGATATTAATTTACATACAAACGCTATTAATGATACTCAAAATATATTAAATTTTTTAATCAATCAAAATATTGTTTTTGATAATATTAATAATTTTTTTATTCCAAAAAAATTAAAACTTTTATTTGAGACTAGTAGTATTTATCCTGATACTACGACCCCTATAAGTATGACAAATAAAGAAAACATAGAACGGATGTTTCAAAAATATATGAATGATAAAAAAATAAACAATACTATGAAAATATTAGAATTAGATAAAAATCAATTAATTGAATTAACTTACTTATATATAATAAAACAATCTTGTATATTTGTAGAAACTACTCAGCATATTTTAAAAGGAGATGATAATTCGCCATTTGAAACACATTTACGACAATTGAGTTTAAAATTTGTAGATTTAAATGAGACTAGAGCATTTTTAGAAGATAGAAAATATAAAGATTTATTTAAATATGAAATATCTGATATAAAAAAAGTTTTCAATTCATTGAATATTTAAAAAAACAAAAGGATAGATTTAAATTAAATGATGAGTATTTGATAGACTCGAAAAATAGTACATTGATACTAAATCTTCCTAGTTGGATAATATTGGACTTTATTGATAAAGATAATAATTCATATAGTAATTTAAGTTATGGACAACAATTTTTGATGAAATTTATTTATAATATTTTAAACCAATTAAATATTATTAAAAATAGATTGGAATATAGACATATAAATTTATTGTTAGATGAAGTCGAATTAGGATTACATCCAAAATGGCAAAAAGAATTTTTATCACTTTTGATAAGTATCTTAAAAACTCAAACAGATTTTACTTTTAATATTATTTTAACCTCACATTCCCCATTTCTTATTTCCGACCTACCAAAAGAAAATGTAATTTTTCTAAAAGAGGGAAAACAAATCGATGCTTTAGATAAAAAGCAAACATTTGGTGCAAATATCCATACTCTTTTATCCGATGGATTTTTTATGAGTGATGGGCTTATGGGTGAGTTTGCTAAGGGTAAGATTGAAGAGATTAAAAAGTTTTATGAATTAGTGCAAAGATTAGAAAAAAAATTAAAGCCATTATTAAATAATTTTCATAGGAAAAAAAGAGTAAAGTTAAAAAAAAAGTATAAACGAAGAATACTAAAGTTTCGATATATTCAGTCAATAATAGGTGAACCATTTTTAAAAACTATTATGAAAAATTATTTAGATGAATTAGAACTTATATTTTCAAGTGATGGTAATCTAATAGATAATGAAATAAAACAATTACAATTAAAAATAGATAAGTTAAAGAATTTGAAAAAATGACAAAAATAAATTATTCTAAAAAGTTTGATAGAAATATGTATTATAAAGATATCTCAAAAAAATATTTTTTTATTGATAAAAATGAATTATTAAACAAAAATATTCCAAAATGTTATAAAAATACTATTACAATAAGAGAGTTATTTAATTATTTTAAAATTAAAAAGTTAGGTAAATTCCACATTTATTTTAAAAATATATCTTTAAAAACTTTACTTATAGGAAAGTATAGAACATTGAATATAATAAAACAAAGAATTAATTCAGATGATGAGATAAAAGAAAATAAGTTTATATCATTTCTTTTTAATTATTCTGTATTACAATCAAAAAGAATAAAACCTTTTTTTGAAAACAATTTACTTATGTCAACTTGTTATTATTGTAATATTGATTATATAAATACTTATAACACAATAGATAAGGATAAAAATAAATTTACTTTAGATCATTACTTTGATAAATCTACATATCCATATTTAGCACTATCTTTATATAATTTCATTCCTAGTTGCTATACTTGTAATTGTAAGTTAAAAGGAACGATTGAATTTAATAATATTTCTCCTAGTTCTAAAAAGTATGATTTTGATGAGAAAGTTAAATTTAAAATTAAATTAGATAAATCTTGTGAAAATTTACACATAAAAAATAAAAATCATATAACTGTAGATTTAAAAGAATATTATTCAAATGACTTTAAAAAGTTCATTAAAGATATGCTATTAAACGAGCGATACAAAGTACATAAAGATATAGTATATGAGATGATAACCAAAGCAGAGCTTTATCCTGAAAGTAGACTCAAAGAGTTACAAGATTTAACTGCTATACCATTTCAACAGATAAAAAAAGATATATTTAATCTTAGTGATGAAAAAGACTTATCTAAAAAACCATTTAGTAAACTCATTAAAGATATTTCAGAAGAATTAAAATTGTGATAAGTGAAATGAGAGAAAAGAATTATATTTATGTGGATAAAATAGTTATTGCATTTGATTTAATAGATAATTATAAATATGCTTTTCTTTCACGACCTAGAAGATTAAAAATGGAGATGTAGATGCAAGGAACAAATGAAAATAATATTTATCAAGATGTAAAAATACTTATAGACCAAACCAAACAAAATGTCGCTATTACTGTAAATAGTGCATTGACTCTTTTGTATTGGAAGATAGGTAAACATATCAACGATGAAGTACTTAAAAATAGTCGTGCTGATTATGGAAAAGAGATTGTTCAAATATTGAGCGGACAATTAACAAAAGAATATGGGAAAGGTTATTCTCAAAGAAATTTAGCAGATATGATTAAATTTTCTCAAATATTTAGTGATTTTAATATTTTGCAGGCACTGACTGCAAAATTGACATGGACACATTTTAAAACTATTATTTATATAGATGATGAGTTAAAAAGAGAATTTTATATTGGTATGATAAAACTTGATAGATGGAGTACACGAACATTAAAAGATAGAATAGATTCCCAATTATATGAAAGAACAGCACTGTCAAAAAAACCAGATGAGCTGATATCTTATGAGATAGAAAAACTTCACGAAGGTGCAATCTCACCAAATATTGTACTAAAAGACCCATATATACTAGATTTTTTAGAGTTAAATGATCGATATCTTGAAAAAGATTTAGAAGATGCAATATTAAGAGATATAGAGCATTTTATATTGGAGCTTGGAAGTGGATTTAGTTTTATAGCTCGTCAAAAAGTGATACAAATAGATGATGAAGATTATAAAATAGATTTACTTTTTTATAATCGTAAACTCAAAAGATTAATAGCCCTTGAACTCAAGCTGGGTAAATTTAAAGCTAGTTATAAAGGGCAAATGGAACTTTATCTTAGATGGTTAGAAAAGTATGAAAAAGAGGAGGGTGAAAACTCACCAATTGGTATCATCCTCTGTGCCGATAAACAAAGTGAACAAATAGAACTGCTAGAGTTAGATAAATCAAATATCCATGTAGCTCAATATCTTACTGTATTACCAAAACAAGAGATATTACAAAAGAAACTTCATCAAGTTATACGAAATGCAAAAGCACGACTTGTAAATAAACAAAAAGGCTCATTATGAAACTACAAAAACTACCAATAGGTATCGAAACATTTAGTAAAATAAGAGAAAGTGACTATCTATATGTGGATAAAACTACCATAGCACTTGACTTGATAAATAGCTACGAATATGCTTTTCTTTCACGACCTAGAAGATTTGGGAAGTCTTTGTTTTTGGATACGCTTAAAAATATTTTTGAAGGTAATAAAAAATATTTCAAAGGCTTACTTATTGAAGATAAATGGAATTGGGAAGTAAGCTATCCTGTGATACATATTAGTTTTGCAAAAGGAAAAATTGAAAGTAGGGCTGATTTAGAAAAAAGATGGGAAGAGATACTCCAAGATAATGAAAAAAGACTTAATATCAAGTGTCATAGTGATATTTATGATAGAAGATGTTTCGATACACTTATCCAAGAGTGTCATAAAAAATATAATCAAAAAGTAGTCATACTCGTAGATGAATATGATAAACCAATCTTAGATAATATAGAAAATCCAGAAATAGCAAAAAGTATAAGAGATGGACTTGTAAACTTTTATAGTGTCATCAAAGGGAGTGATGCACTCCTAAAGTTTGCATTTCTCACAGGAGTAAGTAAATTTACAAAAACATCTATCTTTTCTGGACTCAATAATATAACAGATATAAGTTTACATAAAAGATATGGAGATATTTGTGGATATACTCAAAATGATATAGAAACTAAATTTCGCTCACATTTAGAGGGTGTAGATATGCTAGAGTTAAAAAAGTGGTACAATGGGTATAATTTCTTAAAAAGTGATATGTATAATCCTTTTGATATATTACAGTTTATTAGTAATGATTTTACATTTAAAAACTACTCGTTTGCGACAGGTACACCTACATTTTTGATGAAACTTATAAAAACGAATAACTATTTTTTACCAAATTTATCAAACCTCATAATAGATGAAAAACTCTTAGATAGTTTTGATATAGAAAATTTTGATTTGGAAGTGATTTTATATCAAAGTGGTTATTTGACTATTGATAGAGTAGAACTGAGCATTTTGGGTACACAAGAATATACACTTAAAATACCAAATAAAGAAGTACGACAGTCATTGACAGATTATATTATTAAGTATCTTATAAAAGATGATAACTCTATGCGCAAAAAAACGAATATGTATAAGAGTTTATTGGAGAATAATATGGATAATTTTAAAAGTTCTATAGTTTCTATTTTTGACTCGATATCATATAATAATTATACCAAAAATGATATAGCTCATTATGAAGGATTTTATGCAAGTGTTATTTTTATCTATTTACAATCCTTAGGAGTTCAAATCATAGGAGAAGATGCAAACAATAAAGGGAGAATTGATTTGACTATTATTATGGACAAATCCATCTATATCATTGAGTTTAAAATAGATGGAAAAGGAGATGCACTCCAACAAATCAAAGACAATAACTATGCTTCAGGATATACACATCATCATAAAGATATTTATCTTGTGGGCATAGAGTTTGATACTAAAGAGAGAAATATTTCTGGATTTGAGTGGGAACTTTTTTTATGTGATCCTTTGGCTTAAATTATCATCAATTTTTTTGATATCGAGTATCATAGCGAGTTGTGATTTGTTGGAATCTGTAATATCAACTAAACTTTCTACGAGAGTCCCACCTCTTAAAAAATGATTTTGTATATGTTGTACAGAACTTTTTTTGACTATTGATATATTTTCTAAGCTTGAAACCATTATCCCTATACAATGTTGTGTATTGTTTGTATCATATTCTAATAAAATGATAGTATTTAGATCTTCATCTATTATTGTTTTGTTAATAAAATCACGAATATCCAAAACAGATATGAGTTTTTCTTTATACAAAACCATCCCTTTAAAATGTGTTTTTTTATCCATATCAATTGATTCTTCTAATGATTCTATATCAATTGATTCAAGAACATTTTTAGCATCAACAGCTAAAAATTTATTTCCTATATAAAATGTAGCTAATTCCAGACAAGTCTCATCAAAAAGTTTATGTGTAGATTGATTTGTAAAAGAACTCTCTGCTTTATAAAGTAGTTTTTTAGAAATATCACAATTTCCAATCTCTATAAATACAAAACACAATATATCATTGGTATAATCATCTATACGACTTTTATATTCACGATAGCCCATAGAACATTTGACACCTACGGCATAATATTTATTATTAAATTCTATTATTTCACTATGTTTATGTGCATTTTTAATTTCAAAAAATTTATCTTCAATATCTAAAAAACCATCAATAACAAAATCATCATTGGTAGTAGAGATGATCTGTTTTTCTCTATTTGTGAAAAGTGCAAATACACCAGGGAGAGTATTTTGATCATTATCTTTAGGCAAAGTTTCTTCTAGCATAGCACGAAATTGAGGTTCTGAATCAAATACAACAGCAATACCTCCGTTGATTTGATGTTCATTTTTAAAAGAACGAATAGCACTCGAATAAATATAGGTAGATTTATTGTCATACAAATTTGTATTTTCAAACTTTGATACACAATATTTTGAAGTGTCTTTTAAATTTAATGTTTTTTTGATCCAATCTTGAGTAAGTACCTTATCTACTAAATAGTGATCTTTTTCATTTGAAACTGCTATCACTTTTCCATTTTTATCAAAAATTAAAATATTAGTATATACGGTATAAAGCTCATTGATATATTTTAAAATATCTGTTATTTCTGTTTTTTTAAACGCAACAGAATTCATATTTTCAAGCGATTCTCTAAAATAAGAAGTGAGTGCCCACCATCTACAATCATTTGCTCGTTCATATAAGTTCCTATCCATTATATCTATAGCCAAAGATGATAAAAATTCACTATCTTTGAGTATAGAGCTTATGATAGTGTGGTTTAAATTTGAGAGAGAAGAGTTTGCTTTTGTTCCTGTTACCCCTATCTCATTGAGTAATGATTTTGAAAAATTTCTATTACTTGAGTTTTGTTTACTTTGTGCAATATTACCATTCCAAATAACACGATTTAGATTTTCTTGTATAGTTTTACTTTTTTGAAATACCTCTTTTAACTCTTTTGAAAAATGCTGTTGATTTTGCATCATAGATTCTATGATATTTTCATCAATATCAATACTATCTAACTCATCACTCAAAAAAGCATGTTCTATAGGTATCATAATATGACCATACCAATTAAGCCCTTTAAACCCTTGATAACCATTTTTTTTACAAGTTTTAGCGATATAATCTCTTCCTGCATGAGTTACTATTTTGTATTCATCTTCTAGGACAATAGGGAGTTGTGTATCTTTAGCGATATAAGAGTTATCACTTGATGCGATCACTTTACCATCTTTATCAAGAACCATCAACGCTTCTTTATTTTTAGTGTCCACTAAATCTTTAAAAATACCATTCATCTCATTTTGGAATTTAAAACATAAACATAAGATGCCTAAACTTTCTGAATTTGAATCATTTGTTTTTGTGACTTTATAAGAATATACTAAATTTTGATCAAATTCTGGTAAAAAATCAAAGTGTTGAAAAGATTCTACATACTCTTCATTGGAATTCAAAACCTTTTGCATAAAACTAGTTTCAATTTTTTCTACTTTTGTTTCCTCATTCAATCTTGCAAGAATTTTTCCTTTTGAGTTAGCTAAAACAATATCAAAATAAACAGAATATTTTGCAACATATTCTTTGAATCTTTTAATAATAACTTGTTTTTGAAGAAGATTATCTTGATTATAATCTGAAACATAACTTTGTAAAAAATGTCTAATATCATTGTCTGTTGCTAAAAATCCAATATCAGCTGTTCTTTCAAAGAGATTTCTTGTCAATATATCAATAGTTACTTGAGATTTAAATTGCATCTCTTGAGTTACTTTTTTGATTGTTTGTTCGCTAAGATGATTTAAAAGTGTTGATGTTAAATTTAAAAAATTTTCTTTTGTTTTTCCAATATCAACATTTATATCCCCTAATTGACCCAGTAATGCAAAAATATCCCAAGAGGAACTTAGTTGTCCTAGCTCTTCTCTATATTTATCTACATCTTCAATATGTTTGATTATAGGGTATAACTCTTTTTTTACATTTATACCTTTATAATTTACAATTTTGTTTATCATATGTTTTCTCCCAAAAAATAATTTGCTAATGATGTATTAATTATATACTTATTTAAAAAAATAATTTTACAATTTTTGTATATTTAGTATTCAATTTTGTATTAAATGAAAATATAGATATGACTATATTGCGTAGAATCACTCATAAAGTTTTTAATTTGGTGTATATAAATTCTACAAAAGTACCAAATAATAGATTAGAAATTTTATTTTTATTGTATATCAATGAAAAATCTCTATGAAAAGAGATATTGGTGAGTTTTAGCTCAAAAAGTTTTTTCTCTTTGAGCTCTTTTTTTACTGCCATTTTAGAGATAGCAGTTATTGTATTTGGATTATCTAAAAGTAACGTTTTGATCTCTTGAAAACTATGTAGTTGCATAAATATATTGATATTTTGTCCCATCTCTCCTAATTGATCGATAAATATCTCTCGTGTCCCTGAGCCTATCTCTCTTAAAATCCACTTTTTTTCAATCGTATCTATATATCTTTTTTTTGGATAGTGCTGATCAGAAGTTACGATAATCAATTCATCATTACAAAGATGTTTTTTGATAATATTTGAATGGCTTAAATTGGTTTCGATAAGTCCAATATCAAGTGACCCCTCGACTATTTTTTCTATAATTTTTGTAGAGTTACACGAGTCTATATCAAAACTTACTTCAGGATATAAGGATAAAAATTCAAAATATATATTTGGCATAAGATAATTTGAGATGGTTTTACTCGCTGCTATTTTTAGGTTGCCTGCGAGTTTGTTTTTTTGAAAAAGTGTTTGAGCATCTTGTAGTGCCAAAAAGTGTGTATAAGTTTGTTGTTTAAAATATCTTCCTCTCTCATTAAGCATAAGTTTTTTACCAATTCTATCAAAAAGTTTCTCACCGAGTTTTTTTTCAAGTGATTTGATGGCTAATGAGATAGCTGATTGACTGATTTTGAGATTTTGTGATAGTTGTGTGACTTGAGGATTTTTGCAAAGCTCATAAAAAAAATGAAGTTCTTTGAGTGTCATAAGTTTCCTTATATAAAATATTAATCATTATATTAAAATTAATATATTTTACAAATTAAATGAAAAGAGTTATACTTCAAAAAATTAAAGGATAAAAATGAAAAATAGAGATAAAAATCTGGTAGTTGGTTTGTTGATACTCTCACTATTTACACTTTTTTGTATGGTAGTAGCAAATATACAAGCAGTACAAAAACTGAGCATTAGTCCGCTTATTATAGCGATACTTTTAGGTGTCATTGTAACACATAGTTTCAAAAAAGATATGATGGATTATCTCAATACATCTATCCTTTTTAGTACAAAAAGAGTGTTACGATTAGGAGTGATATTATATGGATTTCGTTTAACTTTACAAAATCTGTATGAAGTAGGGCTTGAGGGTTTTGTGTTTGCTGTGTTTATAGTGGGGAGTACTTTTGTCATAGGCTATTTTATAGGGACAAAAATTTTAAAAATGGATAAAGAGATAACGATACTTACAAGTATAGGAAGCTCAATATGTGGAGCAGCAGCTGTATTGGCTACGGAGTCTGTGTTGAAAACACCTGCGTACAAAAGTGCAGTGGCTGTTTCTACAGTGGTAATTTTTGGTACGGTTGCTATGTTTTTATATCCATTTTTGTATAAGCTAGGAATATTTGAGATAGATTCGCAGAGTTTTGGTCTCTATTTAGGAGGGACTTTACACGAAGTAGCCCATGTAGTAGCATCTGGAAATGCTATAAATACGGAAGTAGCCCAAAGTGCTGTGATAGAAAAAATGATACGAGTGATGCTTTTAGCACCTTTTTTAATAATCTTAAGTTTTTTTTGGATGAAAAAAGAGAATACAAGTCTAAAACAAAAAGTAGTTATCCCTTGGTTTGCTGTTTTATTTTGTGTGGTGATTGGTTTTAATTCATTTGGATTTGTGTCAGATGGGCAAAAAGAGATGATAAATATATTTGATACTTTTTTACTGACAATGGCGATGTTTGCATTGGGGTTACAAACACATATCTCAAAATTTAAAGAAGTGGGTGCAAAACCATTTTATTTGGCAGCTATTTTATTTTTGTGGCTGATTTTTGGTGGTATTAATGGATTGGAATTGATTATTCAAATCATTGCTTGAAAAATGATAAATCTCTTATTTTACATTTTCAAAATTATTTAAAATTTGTTTTTTTCAAAAGAAATTTTGGCTATAATATTTAAAGAGTGAAAGAAGGTAGAAAATGATTCAGATAATAAAAAGTAAACTTCGTTATAAAATAATGTTTTTGTTAGTACTATTAATGGGAATAAGTTCGTGTGTGACGATTTTTATAACAACAGAGAATATAAAAAAGAACAATATAATACAGACAAAAAAATCTTTGGAGATGCTGAACGAATCTATTTTTCAAACACTTAAAAATGCTATGAATACAGGTGTCACTCAACAAATAGTTGATGCAGAAGAAGCTGCAAGAGAGATTGAGGGTGTGCGAAGTTTGGTTGTTGCAAAAAGTCAAGCTCTTATAGAGATGTACTCTCCTCAATCCACATTTACAAAAGATACAGATATATTAAATACATTTAAACTCAAAAAAACAGCTATTTTTGAATATACAGAGGATAATCATATTATCAGAATGATAAAACCTATGATCGCTAGTAATGAGTGTATTATGTGTCATGCAAATCAAAAAGTGGGAGATGTAATAGGAGTGATAGATCTGAGTTTTTCTTTGGAAGATGCGGATGCACAACTCTTAGAAACACTTTTTGATGTTATTTTGGCATCTGTTATTTTGGGTGGAATTACACTTTTGGTTATGTTTTATATTCTTAAAAAATCTACACAACCAATAGAAGTACTTGAAAGTGGGATAAAATCTTTAACACAAAATAATACAAATAGTAAAATCAGAGTAAACTCTAGTGATGAGGTTGGAAAAGTTGCATACTATTTTAATGAATATATTCAAAAAATAGAAAATAATAAATTGCAAGATTCTTTTTTGATAGCAGAAGCTCAAGAGGTTATAGAAAAAGTGAAGCATGGAATTTATGACTCTTCAATACAAAGTACAACAGAAAATGAGTCACTGGAAAAATTTAAAATAAGTGTTAATGAGATGATTTCAAGCACACATACTCATTTTTGTAATATTAATAAAGTACTTGAAAAGTATAGTACCTATAACTATATAGATACGCTTGTGTTGGAAAATATTGAAAGTCAATGTATTATCACACAATTAGTAGATAATATTAATATTTTGAGAGATTCTATTACTTCAATGTTGATTGAAAATAAAACTAATGGACTTACTTTGGAAAGCAGTAGTAATACATTATTGAGTAATGTAGGTACTCTCAATCAAAATTCCAATAATGCGGCAGCTGCTTTGGAAGAAACTGTAGCAGCTATAGAACAAATTACGAGTAATATTTCAAATAATACACAACATATCATTGAGATGTCAGAGTTAGCATCTGAAGTAACTCAATCTGCATCTGGAGGTGAAGTGTTGGCACATCAAACAACAAATGCTATGAATGAGATAGATGATGAGGTAAACGCTATCAATGAAGCGATTATTTTGATAGATGAAATAGCATTTCAAACAAATATTCTCTCTTTAAATGCTGCTGTAGAAGCAGCAACTGCTGGTGATGCGGGGAAAGGATTTGCAGTAGTCGCACAAGAGGTAAGAAATTTGGCTACAAGATCTACAAGTGTTGCAAATGAGATAAAAAAACTTGTAGAAAATGCGATATATAGATCAAATAATGGTAAAAATATTGCAAATCAAATGATTGATGGGTATACCTCATTAAATCAAAATATATCTAAAACGATTAATCTTATTGAAAATGTTGAAACAGCTTCTAAAGAACAACTTTTAGGGATACAACAAATCAATGATGCTGTTAATAGTCTCGATCAGCAGACACAACAAAATGCAGTGATTGCTTCGCAAACACATGATGTTGCTATGCAAACAGATGCTATTGCAAAACTTGTAGTAAATGATGCAGATGAGAAACAATTTGTAGGAAAAGATTTAAGTAAAGAAAAGAAATCTACAGATACATTAAAATAAACATATTGTTTAATTAATATACAACTATTTTGAGTTTTCGACTCAAAAAAGTAGTATTATTTATTATGGAAATAATAAATAGTATAAATACATTATGGGTATTGTTATGTGGATTTTTGGTTTTTTTAATGCAATTAGGTTTTTCTATGATCGAAACTGGATCTGTAAGATCTAAAAATACGATAAATGTAGCTATGAAAAATCTTATAGATACTGTTTTTGGTATTGCATTTTTTTGGCTCATCGGTTATGGAGTAATGTTTGGATTTGATTTTAATGGAATTGTTGGTTCAAATAGTTTTGCAATAGATGGTACGAATCCAAAAGAAAATACATTTTTCTTTTTTCAAGCGATGTTTGCAGCAACTGCTGTTACTATTATATCAGGTACTGTTGCAGAAAGAATTAAATTTAATGGATACATTGTAATAGCTATTGTTGTTACATCTTTTATCTATCCTTTATTTGGACATTGGGCTTGGGCTGATCATGGCTGGTTAAAAGAGTTGGGGTTTACTGATTTTGCAGGATCTACTGTAGTACATTCAATGGGTGCATGGATAGGATTGGTAGGGACTCTTTTTTTAGGACCACGATTGGGAAAATTCTCAAAAGGCAAAGTGAACTATTTTGCTCCTAGCAATCATAATTTTATTGTATTTGGAGTATTTATTCTTTTATTTGCATGGTTTGGATTCAATGCGGGGAGTTTACTTGTATTTAATGATACAGTTTCTTTAATACTTTTAAATACACTTATTGGTGCATCATTTGGGGGAATCGCAGGCTGGTTATTGACCTTTATTTCCAAAGAAAAAGTAGCAATAGAGATCTTTGCTTTTGGGATAGTTTCTGGACTGGTTGCTATTACAGCTGGATGTGATCAATTTACTTTAGTAGAGTCTGCCTTTGTTGGTTTTGTAGCAACACTTATCATGTTTGTATCAGATAAATATTTGACACATGTACTTAAAATAGATGATCCTTTGAGTGCTGTTGCTATTCATGGTGTTGTTGGTATTTGGGGAACTTTATGTGTTGGATTTTTTGGAGCAACACCAAATGATCTTAGTAGATTTGAGTTTGTTTTAGTACAAGGTTTGGGGATTGTTGTAGCGATAATAACAGCTATTATTTTGGGGAGTATATTGTTTTTTATCCTTTATAAATGTAATCTTTTACGTGTTCGGAAAAAACATGAAGTGGTAGGACTCAATGTAAGTGAACATAATGCAAAACTTCCATGGGTTGATACTATTGATAGTATTAGTGCTATCATGAAAACTGGGAATTTTAAGAAAAAGATTTATGAAGAGAGAGGTACAGAGGTTGGTCTTGTCGCAAAATCTTTTAATGTTCTTTTGGATATATTAAAAAAAGAACAAATATACTTGAAAAAAAGTAATACTCTTTTGAAACAAAAAAGTCAAATAGACCAACTTACACAAATTATGAATAGAAGAGGGCTTTTGGATTCATTGAAAAATCTCAATCCTTTTGATGTAAATCTTTCAATGATTGTTGTAGATATAGATAAATTTAAAAATATCAATGATACGTTTGGGCATAATGTAGGTGATAGCGTCTTAAAAGAACTTTCACAAATTTTAAAAACAGAAGTAAAGGGTAAAAGTAAAGTTGCACGTTGGGGAGGGGAAGAGTTTGTGGTAATTGTATATACAAAAGATATAAACACTACACAAAATTTAGCTGAAAAACTACGAAAAGCAATAGAAAAATTTCCTTTTACTACAGTCAAAAAACTTACTGCTTCTTTTGGCGTGAGCATAGCTAAAAATAAGGGAGAATCATTTGATGATATATTTGAAAAATCGGATAAAGCGTTATATCAGGCCAAAGAATTAGGACGAAATAGAGTTTGCACATTTTAAGAGATACTCATGGTGCGTAATAACTCCCCATTTATCATATAAAATAGTAAATGGGAGATAAATTGTATTATTTTTAACATATAATGGTGTATTATCTAGTATAAAAATAAAAGGATTATTTATGAAAATTAAAGTAGAAGATACACAAGAAAGACTTTCCTCACATATGGCAATAGAAAGATTGGTACAAATAGGTGTCATTCATACTACATATGAATCTCTCTTATTTAAACTGACAGTCAATGTAAAAAATCCACATTTTAAAGCGATCTCTGCTTTGGTAAAATAAGTAAGAAAAGTAGAAGGATAATAATGAAGAATATAAAAATAATATCTGTTGATGATACATTTACAAATTTATTAATTATAGAAGAGATAGCAAAAGATATTGGGTTTGAAGTGATCAGTTTTGAAAACCCTTTAGATGCATATGAATATATACAAAATAATCATGTTGATTTAATGTTTGTAGATTATATGATGCCTGAAATGAATGGGATTGAGCTTTTAAGAAAGATAAAAGCGGTGCAACCTGACATAATTCCTATTATGATCACTGCAGTTGCTGATGATCCTGAATTAAAAAAAGAGGCTTTGAGTTTGGGTGTTGTAGATTTTTTAACAAAACCGTTTGATATGTTGGCATTACAATCAAAAATTGAACATTTTAATACTTTAAAACAAACGAATACACTTTTATAATACTTGATAAAAACATGAAGGTTAAAGTATGAATAAATTATTACAAGCACAGATACAAAAATTTCATGGAGAACATTTTGATATAAATTCTTTACCTGAAAATATGCACAAATTTTATGATGCTATTTCTCAAAGTTATGATACTTTTGAATCTGAGAAAATAAAAAATAAAAAAAGAATTGATGAGTATGAATCAACAATTCATCTTCTTAAACAGTATAAACAAGCTATTAACTCCTCTTTAATTGTAACTATAACAGATTTAAAGGGTACTATAAAATATGTTAATGATAATTTTTGTAAAATAAGCGGATATACAAGAGAAGAGTTATTAAACAAATCTCATAATATTGTAAGAGATCCTCAAAATGATTCAAAAATTTTTCGTGAAATGTGGAAAACTTTGTTACAAAAGAAAGTGTGGCAAGGTGTTTTTCCAAATTTACATAAAGATGGTTCACGATACTATTTGAGTACTACTATTGTTCCTCTACTCAATATTGATGGTAATATAGTTGAGTTTATCGCATTACGAGAAAATATCACACAAATTATTAAATATCAAAAAGAGATTAACACTGAAAAACAAAGATTTTCTAAAATTTTAGACAATCAAGAGAGTATTATTGTTGTTTTAAATGAAGATGAAGGCGTTATAGAGGTCAATCAGAAATTTTATGAAACTTTTCATTTTAAAACTTTGGAAGAATTTAAAGAAAAATATTTTTGTATATGTGAACTTTTTAAAGAAAAAGAGGGCTTTTTAAAAAAGAGTACTTCAGAAGAGATATGGTTCGATCCAATTCTTACAAATCCAAAAAAAGTACATAAAGCTTTTATTAATAATAAAATTTATAATGTAAAACTTGCTACATTAAATTTACAAAATAAAGAGACTTATCTAGCGACACTTACCGATATTACCGATATAGAAGAGGCTCGTATAAAATCAGAAGAAGCAGAACTCTCAAAATCAAATTTTTTGGCAAATATGAGTCATGAAATACGAACTCCTATGAATGCAATTTTGGGTTTTTCTCAACTTCTCATAGGAACTTCTTTAGATGCAAAACAGCTTAAATATGTGAGTTTGATTAAAAACTCAAGTATTACATTGATTGAAATTATCAATGATATTTTGGATTTTTCAAAACTAGAAAGTGGACAAATTGATTTGGAACTTATCAAAGTGAACCCTTTTATGGCATTTGAAGAGACATTTTTACTTTTATCTCAAGATGCAAAAGCAAAAGAGATTTCTTATATGATTAAAATTGACCATAGGATAGAGGAGTGTATAAAAATAGATAGTTTTCATGTAAAACAAATTTTGATCAATCTTATTGGAAATGCTATTAAATTTACACCAAGTCAAGGGACTATTGATGTAAGAATCAAAAAAATCTTTAATACTAAAGGGGATAAAATAATGAGATTTTCTGTACAAGATACAGGAATAGGGATACCTCAAGAGAGACAAAAAAAGATTTTTGAACCATTTTCACAAGCGGATAGCTCAACAACACGAGAGTTTGGTGGAACGGGATTAGGTTTGAGTATATCAAGCAGTTTAGTAAATATGATGGGAAGTAAACTCGAATTAAAAAGTGAAGTAGGGAAAGGGAGTAAATTTTATTTTGATGTGCATTATGAAAGTTGTGATAGTGAAAATACTTTAAAACAACATCTTTGCACGTATGATCTATATTTATATGGATTGAGTAAGCAGATGCAAATGTGTATCTCTTTACAACTTAAATCATATGATATTAAACATAAGAAAATAACTCATTTTGATCCAGTTATTGATACTCAACAGTCCATAATAATCACTACTGATGAAAATATTAAAAATGATTTTAAAAATGCTAATATTATTTTACTTTCTAAAACAAGTGAAGATTTAGCAGATGGAAGACAAACAAATATTGACATGTTTGAAGAGTTCCCATCAATTATATACAATGAATTGATGCGAATGAAAATAATTAAATCAGAAATAAAATCTATAAAAAATGAACATAAATTAAATCTTAAGATTTTAGTTGCTGAAGACTACGATATTAATAGAATTCTTATTACAGAGTTGTTAGGGCAGTTTGCTATCGAACATGATTTTGCATACAATGGAAAAGAAGCTGTTGAGATGGTACAAAAAACGAGTTATGATTTGATTTTGATGGATATTAATATGCCAATTATGAATGGAATAGATGCTACAAAAGTTATTATTAATGAGTTGAAAATGGATATACCTATAGTAGCACTTACTGCAAATGCCTTAGAAGGTGATAAAGAAAAATTTATGAGTGTTGGTATGGTGGATTATCTAAGCAAACCTATTGATATTGAGGCATTTGAAAATTTACTCATAAAATATAATAATACTATGAGTAGTCAGAGTATAAAAACTGAGAATGTGATAGATCAATTAGAGATAGATCAACAACAAAAAGTTGTAAATTCACAAAAAATAATTTTTGATGTTCAATCATCTTTAGAAATTGCTTCAAAAAGAATGCAGCTTCCATCAGCCATTATGGATAAAATTTTCAATTCATTTTTTAATTCTATTGAAGATATACGTAAGAAGATGAGAGTAGCAATAGCATCATCAGATTATACTACTATAGAGATGACAGCACATAATTTGAAAAGTAGTTCCGCTACATTTGTCTTTGATGAGATGTCAAAATATGCACAAGAGTTAGAAAAAAATGCAAAACAAAAAAATAAAGATTTTGAATTTGAAAAGACTTTTCAGACAATAGAATTGTATCTAAATATGGTAATAGAATATAAAAATAATTTATAGAGTATTAACATTTCATTAATATTTTTGAAGTATACTTTTACTATAAAAAAAAGAGGAAAATAATGAAATACATATATATCGCAAATTATTTACGAATATCGGCGGAACAAAAGAGTAAATTTTTAAATTTAATGAATCGATGCAAAGATTTTAAAGTTTCAAACAGTGATATTGCTTTTTCAAAAGATGCTTTGGTACTTGGATTTTTGAAAGATTCTAATGTTCAAAAAGCGTGTGACTATTTTAAAATTCTTTTTAAAGATGTGAAAGATGTGCATATTGATTTGGTTCATAAAAGCTTTACATCAAACAATCAAATGATTTTGACTTTTAATAATTCTAATAAACAAATAAGAGTGTAACTAAGATTTAAGTAATCTTTTTTTAATTAAAGAGTATTATAAGAAAAAAGGAATATTTAATGAGAATACAATATGCAGGTCCTAGACCAATGATTTCAGAACATGGTGTTGAGTTTAAAGAGGGGAAAGAGGATAAGTATGTTTATCTTATGATCTCTATCCAGATACTTCAAGCAATAGATAAAGATTATGAAGGTCATAAGTCATATAGTTATGATACAAAATCAACAAGATTTACAAATGATGAGATTCATGCTATTTTGGATTCGTATTCTACTACACTTGAAAAAGATGTAGAAAATGAAGAGATATTTTACAGTCAAAAAATCGAAGAAGAGATTGAACATATAAGTGAAAGAACCAACTTAAAAGAATCAGAAAAACAAGCTTGGGTCAATAATCTTAAAATAATGAAAAATTATAGAATCCAAAGAGCTGTCAATAAAATTTATTATATGCATAGTATTGCACTCATTAGAGATATTATTCTACGAGAAAACATTAAAGAGATAGATACTCCCTTTTATGAAAAATACTGGCATGTGTTACAAACTATTCAAGGAGCTGTGGAAGAGGGACGAAACTCTAAACACACAAAATTAGAAATACAAAAAATTGATGATTCACATAATATGGTGGCAAAATTATTTTTTGATCAATAAAAAACATCTGTAACTATTTTGTAACTAGAATGTACTATTATACTCTTATATTTTTAGTATAAAGGGTTGTTTTGTTAGATAAAAAATGGGAAAAAATTTTAGCAAAGTTAGAGTTTGCTTTTCAACCAATTGTGAATGTAAAAACAGGAAATTTATTTGCAGTAGAAGCATTATTAAGAAATTATGAGGAAGCTGGTAATTTTCATTCTATATTTAATGTTTTTGATGATGCTTTTCATGAAGGTATTTTATATCAGCTTGATTTATCCTTGCGACAAAAAGCATTAGAAAAGTTTTCAAAATTAAAGATTGAAAATTTGCAGCTTTTTTATAATTTGGATCATAGATTGATGTATATGCCTGATTTTAGTCATGGAAACACTTCCTTGATATTAGAAAGTTTAGGTCTTGATAAAAATTCAATCTGTTTTGAATTAAGTGAACGAGGAACATTACAAGATCCTAGCTCTATTACCACAATGGTCAATAAGTATAAGCAAGAGGGATATGATATTGCTATTGATGATTTTGGTACAGGTATTGCGGGGTTACAGTTACTCTATTATGCTGAAGCAAATTTTATAAAAATAGACAGATTTTTTATTAATAATATTCAAGTAGATGCAAAAAAGCGATTATTTTGTAGTTCAATCATAAATATGGCACACATAATGGGAATGCGAGTAATAGCAGAGGGTATCGAAACAAAAGAAGAGTATTATACATGCAAAGATTTAGGTGTCGATTTATTGCAAGGTTATTTAATACAAAAACCAAAAACAGAACTCTCAAAAATAAAAAGTACTTACGAAGAGATATCTCATCTGTTTAAAAATGATAAAAGATATTCTTCTACAAATCTTTTGGATAAAGGAAAAATAGAGATAATCAAACCTTTACGTAATGATACAAATCTCCATGATTTATTTATCTATTTTAAAGAAAATTCTGAAAACTCTTTTGTGCCAATTGTTGATAATCTCAATAATTTATCTGGAGTTATATATGAAAAAGATATTAAAAAGATCTCCTATTCTCAATTTGGAATTGCATTAGCAAAAAATGATAATGATCAAACAAAAATCAAAAGATTTATAGAGCATGTTGTTTCTGCTGAAATCACTTGGGGAGTTGATAAAATACTTGAGATTTATAATATGAACAAATTTAATTCAAATGGAATTTATATTACTAAAAATAATAAATATTTTGGATTTTTATCTGTAAATGATTTGTTAGATATCTCATACAATAGAAACTTAGAGATGGCAGAAGATCAAAATCCTTTGAGTAAATTACCAGGAAATAGACGTATAGAAAAATATATGAAAAATGCTTTTAAGTCTGAAGATACAACATATATCGTTTATTTTGATTTTAATGATTTTAAACCTTTTAATGATCATTATGGTTTTCGACAAGGAGATAGAGCTATTTTACTTTTTGCAGGACTTCTTAAAGAGTTATCTACTACAAAATCATTTATAGCACATATAGGTGGAGATGACTTCTTTCTTGGATTTAAAGAGAGTGAATATGAGCATATTTATACTAAAATAGCTGAGATACAATACTCTTTTTATTTAAAAGTACAAGAGTTATATTCAAAAGAGGATCAAAAACAAGGGTATATTAGTGCAAAAGATAGATTTGGAATAGAGCGAAAATTTAATCTTTTGGGTGTGGCATCTGCAATCGTAGGAATTAGTTCAAAAATTGATAAAAATAATTTTGATCATATGATAGGGAAAATAAAAAAAGACTCTAAAAAAATAGAAACACCATTGGGAGTTTCTATTTTATAAAGTGTCAAAGAAGATAGCTTATTTTTTTTCTTGACAGATAAATGTATATTTAACATCTAAAGATTGGGTAAGCCCTTTTTTTATAGGTGTAGTTATAGACGTAGAAGAGTCTTCTTGCATACGGACACTTTTGCGTAACATATATGGTCGAGGTGATGGTTGTTGAAAATTTAAAACATCAATAAGTTCGACTCTACAGTTTCTAAAATATCTATGCAATTCGTGAATATATTCATTTGCATATTGGAAAGAGATCTGTTCAAGCTCTTTACTTTTATCTTTTGCTACAATATTAATTTTATTTTGAGTAAGCTGTATATCTCGTACTTTTTTAACCTTGTCTATAAGATCCTCATAATTTTCTTGATCTTGAAAGGTACATTCAAAAGATACACCACCTTGATAACCATCCCTATGGCGTTCTGAATTTTTATATACATAACGTGGTGAAATTGTGTATTTTCCACCTGTACATATGTCTGATTTTTTTGATAGTCTTATAATTTTGTTAAATGTAGCTTCTATTCTGTGAGAAGTTTTTGCTTTTGATGCTATTCGAAAAGTTGTCTGAAAATTTTCTTGTTCACTTTCGATAGTAAATGTTTTGTTTTTATTGATCTCAATAGCATTTAACGATATGGTGCTTAAAAAAATCAACAGTGTACTTTTTAAAATATTTGTATTTTTATTCATAATATAGTTTCGAAGTTTAGAGCTTTTTTGCATAAACTTCTCGATCTCCTTTTTCTTTTAATGTAATATTCTTTTCAAAATGCATATCTAAATTTGTAAGTATATGTTTAGAAATCTCATTTTTTGGATCTACGGATGCATACACCATTTTTTGTCTGAGTACTTTTTTGGCAAATATTATTTGTGCTTGTGCGACCTCTGTTGCATACCCTTTTTGTCTATACTTTTCAGCGATAATAAAACCAAGCTCATAATGATCTTTTCCTAAAAGCTCATTTTTTAATACACCAGCGATACCAATCAAAATCCCACTCTTTTTTTCAAATAATGGAGCCATACCAACATTTGCATTGTTTTTACAAAAGTTTTGATAAATAAACTTTTTTGTTTCCTCTAAAGTAAAAGTCTTTTGAGGAAATAAATACTGCATCGTTTCTTCATCTGAAAAGATAGTATCGTACAAAATTTGCGAATCTTCTTTTTCTATTGTTTTTAAATAGAGTCTAGTTGTTTCTAATATAATCATTGTTACTCTTATTTTTGTATAAATTTTAGCTGTATTATATCTATATCATGCTAAATAGTTTTTATCTATTTCTAAATACTTCGCCATTTTCAAAAAGTAGCATTGTTTTTTTCTTAGAAAGATTTATATTAAAATCATTTAAAAGAACTTTATTTAATTTTTTCGTAAGTATTTATATATTGTAGAAGAGAGTTAAACTATCTTTTTTAATACTTTAGTGTTGTACTATAAGTGGAAAAGGACTATAATGTTTATGAATAAGTCGTTATATATAAGTAAATTTGTCGTGAAAATTTCACATTAAGTAGAATTTTAATTAGATTCAAACTCTATAAATGATAAAATTCTCTTAATTTAAGTGAAAAGGCTAATTAAATGTTAATAAGATTTATAGTAAATAATACATTATCCTTTGGCGAAGAGCGGGAATTTAATATGTTGCCTATGCCAAGACTAAGAACATTAAAAGAACATAAGTATAATATTAATAATTTTGAAGTTCTAAAATTGTCATCTATTTATGGTGCAAATGGTGCTGGTAAATCAAATATTATCAAATCTTTATTTACTCTACAAGAACTAGTTTCTAAGGAAGAAATTCCAATTAGGTTTTCAGAGCAAGAATTTAAATTTAAAAAAGACAATGAAGAAAAACCGCAAGTTTTTGTAATAGAATTTTTTCAAGAAAATAAATCTTTTTTATATGGACTAGAGATTTTAAATAATACTGTTATAACAGAAGAACTATACTTATCTGGTTTAGGTCAAATAGATGACAAACTACTATTTGAAAGAAAAACAGATGAAAAAACAAAAGAAACGACATTAACTTCTGATTTATTAGAAAGAGATGCTGAAAGTCGTACTTTAAAAAAAGTTATAGAAAAGAATTTAACTAAATACAATAAAAGTATTTTTAAGCTATTAACAACTCTTGATAATCCAAATTTACAAGAAATTAATATTGCATTAAATTGGTTTGAAGATACTCTTCAAATTGTTACACCAAATGCAAAACCAAGTGCATTGGCTCACAAAATAGATACGGATAAAAACTTCAAAATATATACAGAAGATTTAATGAAATCATTTCATATTGGTATAGATAGTATTCAAACACAGAGAAAGACAGTAGAAGAATTTTTTGGTGAAGATGATATCAATCAAATAAAAGAACTAAAACAAAAGATAGAAGATTCACAAAAAAAAATGATGAGTCTTATAAGTAATAATTCAGAAGAACTAGTTATTGTAAAAGAAGATAATAAGTTTTATGTAAAAGAACTACAAATTGAACATAGAGGGAAAGATAATATTAAAAAAATGTTTGATTTAGATGAAGAATCAGATGGTACTGTAAGACTATTAGATTTTACTCCAGCATTTCAAGACCTTGCTAGCAATAGAAGAGTTTATTTAATAGATGAAATAGAAAGAAGCATACACCCCCTTTTAATAAAAGAACTTGTAAGAAAATTTTCTCAGGATGATAAATCTAATGGACAATTAATTTTTACGACTCATGAATCAAATTTGCTAGATCAAAGTATTTTTAGACAAGATGAAATTTGGTTCGCAGAAAAAGATAAGAATGGATGTACAGATTTATATTCACTAAGCGATTATAAAGAACATAACACAATAGATATAAGAAAAGGATATTTAACAGGAAGATATGGTTCAATACCATTTCTTGGTAATTTAAAAGATTTAAATTGGCATAACTATGATATTGACTAGAAGAAAACTATATACTAGAGAAGAACCAAGTAGAGATGCAAAATATACTGTGAAGGTAAAAAAAGAGAAGCACAATATTTTAATTATTTTGCTGAGATTAGTTCTAAAATTAGGTTAGAGATTGAAGCACCTGAACAGCATGATAATACTTCACCTTTAGGTTTATATCAAAAGGCAGTTAATCAAATAATTAAATCAACTGAAAATACTAATCCAAAATATGAATTAACAAATAATGATGAAGTTTGGTTTGTAATTGATACAGATGAATGGGGGAAGTTTGATTGATGATTTAAGGAAAAATTGTAATGAACAAACAAATTGGCTCATTGCTCAAAGCAATCCATGTTTTGAAGTATGGCTTTTATATCATAAATTCAAATTTGAAGAATTTGATAATATGGAAACACCAACAGGATGGAAG
>Ga0193965_1000157_pt1 | contig 23754 bp, 31 predicted proteins | sample FB_8_MG_FD_140330 | JGI IMG/M metagenome (GOLD analysis project Ga0193965, IMG submission 140330) | Microbial mat bacterial communities from the Broadkill River, Lewes, Delaware, United States - FB_8_MG | ecosystem: Environmental > Aquatic > Freshwater > River > Microbial mats | place: USA... | reverse complement strand
ATAGTCTCTAATATCATAATCAGTATTAGTACATTGATAGTGTGCCTTATCTTTACCCCATAAATCATAACCACTATCAACACCAAGATTAAATTCGTCAGAAACTTCTTTCATAACATTTATAATCTCTGTATAATACTTATCATCCCAAGTAGGTTTACCATCTACATAAGCCACCAAATCAACTGCTGTACCTTTTAAATGTAAAGAGTTCATAGTCCAAGTAACTTTTTTACCTTTTTTTGTTCTACCCTTAGCATACAAGTCTTTTTGTTGTTTTAATGTTCTAACACCTCCTGAATTTAATATACAAAAGTCCTGCTTAGTTCTTTGAATAGCTATCTCCACACAATATGCCAATGGAGGATACATACCTATCATATTTTTTCTACTTCTTTTACCTAGTTTATACATTATATAACTCCTTATTTCTTATTTTAATATTCATCAGGTTCACTTTCATAACAACCACTTGAAGGATAATGATATTTATCATACTCCTCCTTAGTTTGTGGGTCTAATTTATCTAATAATAAAGCTAAAATACCTATAGTTATAACTATCAAAAAAAACTCAAACATTATATAACTCCTTAGATAAAGCTACAAATAAATCATCTTTAGTTTTAAATACTTCTTTAGTCTTTACATATTCACCACTCGGTAGCTTAACAGTATAAGTAATAATAACAGTCTTACTATCAGCTCTATTTAGTTCAGTATTTCTCTCATATATCTTACCTGAAGTTGGTTTATTATTATTCATCAACCAAACATCTTCACCTACTTCTTGTAAGTTACAATTCATACTATTATAATATTCTTTACATCTATCTACTTCAACATCTTCACCTACTTCTTGTAAGTTACAATTCATACTATTATAATATTCTTTACATCTATCTACTTCAACATCTTCTAAAGTCTTAAAATCAAATGCTTTTTTAATTCTATCCTCACCAAATTGTTCTTTTAGTGTATTAGATAATTCTTTAAGCATTTTATCATCTTGATAGTTACTCATACTAAACTCTAAATTAAATCCTTTATTAAAGTATACATTATCTTGTACTTTACCGTACTCTAATTTATCACTTAACATTATACTATCTCCTTTGTAGGTCTTAATTCAAACTCTACTATATCAGCTCTAAGTTGCTCTAACTCATTATCCATTTCTATACCAAAATATACACCCTCTTTACTCATTAGCTCTGATAGTATTTCTTTACTTGCTTTAGTTTGCCATTGTTGGTTCATCTTTTACTTCCTTGTTTATAAATATTTATAAAAGGAGATATGAATGATTTACTATACATATATAATAACAGATAAAGAGAATAATAAATTTATAGGATATACAAATTCTTTAGAAGATTTTAAAGAGAGTACAGGGTACACATTTAATAAACTAAGAGAATTAAACAATGAAATGGAGTGTAAGAGACAATTAGGTTATATTAAAAAACAAATGAAGTGTACTGTTATAGATTTCTATAATACTTGTCCTTATTGCTTAAAAGAGAATGTACTAAAAAGATTTCATTTTAATAAATGTAAAGAGAATAATAAATGAGTTGGATTAATGAAGAAATAGTAGATATAACTAAACATAAAGCTATTGTGTATCTAATAACTAATAATATAACTAATGAAAAGTATATAGGTAAAAAGAATTTATTTAGTAAAACATCTAAAAAAGTTAAAAATAGAGTTAATAAAAAATGGACTATTAAAGAGACTAAATGGAGAGATTATCAAAGTTCTAGTGATGATGTTAAAAAGTGGGGTAATGTTACTAAAGAGATATTAAGAGCTTGTGAATTTGTAGGTGAAGCTACCTATATTGAAACTAAATTATTATTTGAATATGATGTTTTAAATATAGATAATTCATTTGTTAATAAAAATATAAGTGGAAAGTTCTTTAAAAGTTATTAAAGAACTTTACTTAACTCTTTGTATATCTTAATTTGTTCTTCATACGCCTTATTACTTTTTTCTAACTTAGCTATATATCTATCTTTATCTTGACTTAACTTAACAAGCTTCTCAAAATCTTCTAAACTAATCTCTACTATTTTTGATGACATAATCTACCTCCAATTTATTAAATGTTTCTTTAGGTACTTTAAAATAACTTAAAGTAGGTAAAGGAGTTGTTACATATACCTCTTTAGTACAACTAGTTAAAAGTAATACTATGACTACCAAAAGTGGTATTAACTTCTTTATATTTAACATCTTTCATCTCCTTTTTATATCTGTATGCTGACTCTCTTAACTTTTTATTAGTAGTATCAACCTTATCTACTACTACTTTAGAGTTATTTTCTATTTTATCAAGCTTTATTTTCATCTTTTGATAGTTGTTAAAGTGAGAATAAACCCAAGTGACAACTATCAATATCAATACATATAAAGCATATAATGAATATTTACCCATCTTTTGACTCCAATAACCTTTTCATACAATCCTCAAACTTTCTATTAGTGTTTTTTAACTCATCATTTGTTAATCTTAATTCAGCTAAACAAGTATTTTTTTCAACTTTTGTCATAGTATTAATCTCTTCTAATTTAGTAATTCTATTAGTATTACTTAAATGCCTTTCCTCTATAATGAGTAGAAATTCTTTAACACCTCTATATACTATATATCCTAATACTCCGATAGCTCCTATAAATAAAAGAGTATTTAAAACAGAGGATGGTAGTCCTGCTACATCTATACCTAACCCTACCATTCTATCTATAACACCTACATCTACACTTGCTAAACCAACTTCTCCTTTCCCAACTTCACTAATAAATAAAGTTAAATTGTCATCTAATTCCATTCCCTTTTTCCTCCTTTTTTAATTTTCTACTAACATAATATCAAAAAATGCTGATACAGCTACAGAAGATGATGCTTTAGCGTCTATAAATATATCTGTTCCACTTTCTAGCTTAATAGGTACTTTAAAATCTACATATATAAAGCCTGTTCCAATACTGTTTAAAGCAGACTCACCATTGATTGTAAATACATCCCCTGGACTTTTAACTTGTATCCTTACTTCTACACTTGCTGATTGTTTGTTAGCTATAGCGGCTCTCTGACTAAGTATATAACCTGTCATATTAGATGGTATTGTATAACAAGCTATCATAGTTGTGTTGTAAGTAGCAGGTATAACTGCAAATATATTAGCTGTTGTAACACTTTGTCTAATAGTTATATCTCCATTATTATAGTGGTCTACACCTGCTGTTAATCCTTTAGCTCTATCTAATCTCTTATAGGCTAGTGTAGAAGTGACTGGAGTAGTACCATTAAGTACAACATCTTCTATTTGCTCCTCTAAATTAGCATCTAAACCATATAATCTAAGAGTTCTAAGACCAGTTCCATCCACTGTATCTGTAGCTACACTAGATACTATAGTAACCAATTGAGCATCAACTGCATCAAAACCTGTATATCTTCCTCCACCATTCCATATTGCTTCAAAAGTAGTTGTAGATACATCAGTATTTCTACCAAATTTATGTATTACTTTTGTACCTGATACATTACCTTTAGCTACTTCTGTATAGTAGTTCTTAGTTTCTACTATTTGTCTATATTTAATATAAACAGTATCTTCTGTATCCATCTTTTTAATCCATATAAATCCTTCTGATGGTGCTTTAAGAGTCTTAAATTCTGAACTTATAAGTTGTATTATAAATCCATCTTTATCCTCTATAGGTGCTGTTATACCATAATATAGCCTACATTTAGAGTTAGAAGAGATTTGTACCTCTAACTCTGTATTACCTATATTTTGCCAATTTGTTGTTAGTTCTAGTTTAAGCATACCCTACACCCTATATGTAACATTTATATTAAAAGGTAATCCACTTGTAGCACTAGTAGGCTGAACATCTCCACTCTTATAAATCTTTACATATTGTATTGTTCCATTGCTTACACAAGGAACAGATATATCTCCTGCTGGTCTAAATCCAACTGGTAATGTTAAAGCTATTGTTCCTCCTCCATCCAGTACTACTCCCCCTGAGAGAGTTACTTTATTACCTCCCTCTCTCCAACATTCGATAGGTTGAGTATCTGGATCTCCTGCTGATATAGGAAATACCCAGCCTGACGCTAGAGTTAGTGACTGTATTACACCATCGACTACTACACCATTTTCTATATTGTCAGAAGATTTGACATTTATTGTAGTTGGTAAAAAAGTATGCTGGGTAAACCCTCTATAAATATTATTCTTAAAGATATTATTAGAGTTTACAGTATAACCATATATATCTACAATAGGTTTTCCTACTTGTGGAACTCTCAACTCTACAAATGGTGAATACATAATGTTGTTTGTATATACACAAGAAGCGTGTCCAAATACAGGTACTTGCCCTAGTGTCCCACCACCTAATGTGTTATTCGTGAACTGCATATTGACACAATCAATTATAACTACATCACAAGCACTTCCTATAGGACTCCAAACAGTTCCTGCCGCATAAGGCTTAATAATATTAGATAAAATAATATTACCAACTACTTGTTCGTTATTCTTAAATCCGTTTAAGATTAACCCAACTGTACCATTATGGTTAATTGTATTGTTTGACAACATATTATGGTCAGGATTTAATCCTCCACCTGCTTCTAAAGCACATCCTATAACATTTTCTAAAATATGGTTATTAACTATTGTAGTGTTAGAAAATTTACCTATAATACCCCATCCATTATCTGTCCCTACAAAAATAGGACTTCTGTCAGTTCTAGCGTTACTCCAACCGTTTCTATATATCTTATTACCTCGAATATTAATATATTCTCCGTCACCTGTGTTTATGCCAGAGCCATTTAGAAAAATCTCACAATCTGTAATGTAAGAAGGTCTCTCTGAAGTTCCTGCAGCTGTTACATTAATCCCAAAATATGCGAAGTTTGAAATAGAACATCTTACTATAGAAAAACCATCTGAATTAGCATTTATACAAGTATTTGTTGCTAGAGTTTCGTCATTTAGCTTCCAACCAACCATATTTAAATCTATAAGTTTAGTACCACTAGCATCAAAAGTTAAAAGGGTAGTCGTCCCATTAAAACTTAGTAAACCTCCATTTTTAATAGTTTTTCCTGCTGTACTGATTGTTGTAGAATAGTAGTGGTTTCCATGTAAATCAAGCTCATCATAAAGGGTTATAATACTTTGTAAAATAGTGGCGTTATCAAAAGTATTGTCGTATGGTTTTGCACCAAACCATTGAGGGTCTACATCTCCATCAAATTGTCTAATCCAACCATTAAAAATAGTACCACCATCTGAATTAGCACTTTGAGTAGCATCATACACAAATGTACCGCCTCTTTGGTCTGTGTTCTGATTTACTATTACGGTAGTGTGTTTATTACTATCAACTAATAACATAGCTTCTATAGTATTAACCGTATAAGCTAAAACAGGGGCTTCTACTATATCCAATATAGTCTGTTTATCCTCATTTTCTAAAACACTTGTTAAATTCACTATTGCCATTTATATCTCCTTTTAATTATTTACAGATGTTGGAGGTACTGTAATATAAGCTCCACTATCATCTGTTATTTTTACTAAGTTATCATCTACTACATAACCAACATTCTCACTCAATATATTCAATTTTATACTAGCATTATATGTAATATCATCTCTAGTCATTACAAAATTACCTACAAACTTTACTACATATAACCCAACTAAACCAAACAAAGTTAAGTCTATATAAAACTCACTTATACCACCTTTAAGCTCTGTATTATAAAACTCATATAAAGCTAAAGCCTCTTCATCCGTCTCTATAGTAAAGACAACATCAAGACTCATATCTCCTTTAATAGCTTTACCACCTAAATATCGCTTACTAACTTCTTGTGTATGTGTTGCTTTTAGATTAACACAAGGTAAGTTATAATCATTAAAGTAAATCATACTAACTCCTCAATCTTGAATGTGTATGATGCCATTCTATCCAAATCATCATTTTTTATTTTAGTTCTTTGGTCAAAATCTTTTAATCTACCAACTAACATAGTAGAACTAAATATATCTGTATCAGAAGTAGGTAAATTATCTTTACTACCTGAACCATTTAAGATTACAACAGAACCACCTAAACTAGTTATTAGTCTTAAATTCATATCGTAATTACCTACTAAAATATCTACAGTTCCTGAATGTACATTAACTTTTGTACCCTCTATATATAGAGTGTTACCCCATTGGTCTGTTTCTGTAGGGCTATAATCTATAAATCTATTACTAAATGTTAGATTAGTAAATCCTGCATTAACACTTAATCCTAATAGTATCTCTCCAATTCTAACTATTCCATTTTTAGGTGTTATTGTTACTGTAACTTGCCCTGTTATATCTGTAGGAAAATATAGGATTACATTAGTTCTGGCAACAGGTAGTCTATTATTAACATCTAACTTATTATCTATTGTATAATCTATAGAACCTCCACTATAAGCTACATTAACTGTATCTCCTATTACTCCACTTATAGCTATAGTATCAAATACCTCTGCACTAGAACAAGTAGTTGTAACAGTTGTATTAGTCTCTATAGCTGTATAGTTCTTACCATCAAATGGCTTATATGGATTTATAGGATATTGTTTAGTCCAACCATCAAAAGTATCTAATGTAACTACTTCATAGGTAGGGTGATATGTACTATAATATTCTAATTCTACAGCTGTTTGAGTAAGAGTATATAATTTACCATTTTGTACTATAACCGTATTTGGACTCCATTTAAAGCTACATTCTAATTCTACCGTACCAAAACAAGTTGTTAAACTCTCTATTGGATTGTCAAACAAGCTTGTAAGCAGAATAGGATTAGACGATGTTATATTACTTGGATTGGCAACCTCTTCAACATCAAAAACATAATCAGTTGGAGAAGACTCTTCTCTTCTTAGAGAGTATCTATATCCATCTTGTGTTTTTTCAAATATTGTAGCGTACGGTGATGTTATATCTCCTAACTCTACATATCTACTAGACTCTGTAGTATCTAATGTAACTTTAGTGGATGTATAATCATTAGGCATTTTCTTATGCTTTACCTCACCTCTACTTGTTACTCTTTGTATAAAGCCATCTTTAAATATTATATCACCAACTTCATATTCAATTTCATCTATTACTGTATAATCTTTTGGTGTAAAGTCTGCACCTGTTCTAGTGTAGGTATAGTTATTATCTTGTAATGTTTCACCATTAAGGTATTCTCTTTGGTTTGTATTATCAAATAATGGTGTGTTGTCTGTTACATTAGAAGAGACAAAAACTGTCTCTACTGGTATTGATATTTCCATTTATATCTCCTTTATGATTGAAAAGACGCTTTTGTTATAGCCTCTTCAATTCTTTCATTTTGTATTTTAAGTTCTGCCAAAGAATTAACTACATCTGTTGTTGTTTTTTCCTCTTCTTTATTACTTAAATTATTTATAAAAGTATCAAAATCAATCGCATATTCTTCCCTACTTGTAGATAGTTTTTTATCTAAAGCCAGTTTATCCTCTAATGAGTTTATATCTGTACTACCCTCTAAAAACTTAGATTTTTCAAGAGAATTTAAGTAACTTAAAGAACCTGTATACATAGATACTATCTTTGAATTAACTTCATCTAATCTATCTATTTCAGCTTGTGCTAAGTCTTTTTGTGTTTGTGTCATATCACTAAATTGAGGTGCTAATTTAGTTAATTCTCCATACATAGTAGCACCTGCTTCTGTAGTAGTATCTATACTATCAACTAATTTCCTAAACTCTGCGTTAGTTTTAGGCATTGTAACACCTAAAGTATTAAATGTATTTTGCATATCTTTTATTTGTAAATCAGCTTTTTCTTGTGATGAATAAAATAAATCTATATAACTTGATATACCTGATTGAGCATCTTCTAAAGTACCAAATACACCTATAATAGCTTGTGATGATTCATAGGTAACTTTCTTACCCATTTGACCTATTTGATAACCTATTTGTTCAAAATTAATAGATGTTCTAACTAATGCTTCTACATACTTTTCACCTGCTTGTACAAACTGTTGAACCATAGGAAAATAGTTTTGAGCTAATCTATCAGCTTCTGCACTAAATCCACCCTCTACTAATTTAGCTATCTCTTCACCACTTTTACCTGATGTATCAAATTTACCTATATCTAGTTTGTTAGTTCCTAATCCACTTAAACTTACATTAAGTATATCTCCTGCAACTTTGAATGTATTTACTAATCCTTTAGTAGCTTCTGTAAAATACTCGTTCATACTAGCACTAATATCTGTAGTTGTAGTATCATAACTAACGCTAGAAGATAAACCAAAGAAACTTGATTTAGATACTTTAGTAACTACATCAGATGTAGCTTTTATTTGTCCATTTATCATCTTATCTATACTAGCAGGTGCTATTTTTATACTTGTACCTTGTAACTCTGTTGATTTACTACTAAACCCCAAGAAGCCACTTGATGAAGAATCTTTAAATCCACTAGCTGATAAATTCATACCTGCTAATTCATTACCTAATCCTCCGAATGCTTTATCTATAGAGCTAAGACTAGCTGTCATTCTCTTAGTGTATTTTAAGTTCTCATACATAACTTTATTCATATTATTTAAAGCATTACTTAAAGACTCCGAACCTTTTGAACCATCAGAACCTAAATCAGGTGCTACTTCTTCTGTATTCAAAAAACCATTTAATAAACCTCCAATAACACTACCTCCAAAAGATAATAAACCTCCTGTTAAAAAACCTCCTATTGAACCTAATCCATTAGTCAAACCTGATAACATAGAACCCATTTTTTCACTCATACTATCAATCATTGGACTCATCATATCATTTCCTACACTTTTAAAAAAACCACTAAAAGCTCCACTTATATCACCATCTAATATATTCTTAAACATATCACTAAATATTTCAGCTTGTCTATTAGCTAAATCTTCCATATCTTTGATAGCATCTTTATTGGCTTTTTTTTGTGCTTTTTCTATATCACTAATAGCTTTTTTATGTGCTTTAGTACCTTTAGCTACCTTTTTCTCTACCTCATCTATAGCTTTAACTACGGACTTATTATTAACTTGTATATCATTAGTCTCTTTAACAACGGCTTTGTAGGTAGTAAATGAAGCTACCATAGTGTTTACACTATTATTGATATTATCATTAGCATTTATAATTCTGTTAGACTCTTCTGTAAGCTTCTTTGTAATACCAACTCTTTCAGTTATAGCTTTATTATAATCAGCTAGGTCTTTTTTATCCTCTGTTACATCTAAACCTACAAACTCTCCTACTGCTACTGCGGCTTTGTTCCAAGCTACACCTACTTTATCACCTTGTGTTGCTACATAGTTACCTAACTGTTGATAACCTTTATAAGCTACTTGCATTAATGTAATCATTTGATTAATTGCTTTAATAATAAAACCTATAGATGTTACAGCGAAATTAGCTAAGCTCTTAAACGATTGAGCATAGGCCTGACTTGCTAATACTCCATCTGTACCCATCATATTTGTTAAAACTTTTATAGACTCTTTAGTAGCTCCAAATATATCTTTAGTTAGTGTTCCTGTTATGTTTCCCCAAGCAACATCTAAGTTAGATAATGCTGTATCCATATTATCACTTGCGGCTCCAGTCTCAGCCATTCTATTATTAAGTAAAGCTAGTAAGTTATCTGTATTTTTTACTTCATCTTGTGTAAGTTGTAGAGACTTCATCATCTTACCAAATCCACTATTGGACTTCCAAGTACCATCAGCTAAATCATCTATACCATTAGATAACTCATCTGCTCCTACTCCAAAGTTTGCAGCTGTATTAGTAACCATTTTTAAGATTTGTATTTGGTCTTGTATAGCTACCTTATTTCTATCCATACCTGGTTTCATTAGAGCATATACATCAATCAATTCTGTCATACCCATAGATGTCTCTGCGTTAGCTTTAGTAAGTAAGTCCATAGTCATAGCTGTTTCTCTATTAACAGCACCTAATCTTTCATTAGCCGTTAATTGATTACCTTGTATATCTACATAATCTTTAGATGAATTAATCATAGCGAATAGTTTACCCTCACTATTTTCCATCATTCTGTTAGCTTCCATACCTGATGTAAGTAATTCTTTAAAAGCTGAACTAACTGCATATATACCTATAGCACCAGCTATCATATTCTTTAAAGCATTAGTTGCGTTATTTGCCTGTGTTTGAAGTGAAGTTAATTGAGCATTAGCTGTATTTACTCCTGATACGAGACCAGCTATACTTGCATCTAAAATTATATTTAATTGTCCTATATTTCCATTTTGTGGCATAAATCCCCCTTTATTTAATATTTATATATTATTAAAGAAGGAATGCACTTGTGAGTTTGTTATTTTTTGAGGTTTTTGTTTTTTGTTACTTATCATAAAATCAGAAACTTTAGCATTTTTTGTGTTAGAATTAAGTAATCCTATCATTGCTAGTTGTAGTTCTGTTATGTCTTCTGAAAATGGATGAATACTTATATATTCTTGCCATTCTTGATATTCTTGAAAAGTCATTGTATTTTCTAACTCTTCAACCGTTTTACCTAATTTGAGAGCTAACTTAAAAGTAAACTCTCTGCCTTCTACTTTTTTGGTGTAGACCACTCCGATATTTTATTATTTATTTCCATAATACCCTCAGCTATATCAGAACTCATATCTTGAATTTCTTTTACTGTAAATTTAGGTTCTACTAAACATAAAGAAACAATTAATTGAACACTTTTATTATATGAGTCTATAGATACTTGTCCTTCTTTTGCATTAGCTAAATCTCTATCTTTTAATAGCACAGCTTGAACCTTTGCTTGTTCACCGATTGTTAGTTTTTTAATAGTTACTTTTGTGTTATCCCAAGCCTCAATCTCAATCTCTTTTGTCTCTTTACCGAAGTTTAATAGTTCTAGTTTTGTCATTTTTAATTCCTTGTTTTTAATTTATATTATTTATATAATTCTAAAAACTCGTATCTTCTTAGATAAATTTATCAAATATTTGATATATAATGTTTGAGTTTTTAGAATTAGATAAAAAGTAGAAGAAGTATTAATATCCTCTACTTTTAAATTTATTACGCCGCAGGTGTAATTACTGTTTCACTAGCTACTTCTACCGTAAAATCTATCATAAGACCTTCATCTGTAGGGAAACTTCTACTTACCTTAGATACCTTACCTGTAAATGTATATATAGTACCATTTACTCCAAGACTATCACTTGTTTCAATAGCCATTACAACTGGTGTATTACTATTAAACGCATCTCTAAGACCTTTTTGACCTAGAGTATCACTTTCATCAAGTAAGAGTCCTATATCCATAGCACCTCTACTAATTGAACCAAGTGATTTAGCACTCTCATTTGAACTCATACAAGTATATTCTTTTACACTTCTAGTTTCTTCTAAAGAACCTATTGTTTGAAGACATCCTACTAAGTTACCATCTACTTTTACTGTTATTCCTTGTGTGTCTGTTACATTAATTGCCATTTTTTACTCTCCTATTTTTGTATTTATTTATATATTATTTCTCTCTCATATCAAAAGAAACTATTTGTCTATATAATCCAGTCTCTTCTTCAAAATTATCTCTTGAATTTAAGTTTAATGGATATACACTAAAATCATATAGACTTGTTTTTAGTAGTTCTAATTGTTCTTTTACCTCTATATATGATGTACTATATATATCGATTTGAAAAGTAACTAAGCTAGAACTAACACAACCATCTACACCTTGATTATCTCTATTATTTACTACTGTATAAACCAAAGACGGTTTAATAGCATCTTGTGGCATTAATAGAGGATAAAAGTTACTATTTACATTTGTTTTAATGTGATTAACTAAATCTATTATTATCATTGTCTACTCAACTTTTCTATTTCTTTTTGTATTCTTCTAAAAGCGTAGTCTTGAAACGCCTGTACAGCTAAAACTCTTGAATTTAAAAAAGCAGGTCTCATAAAGGGTTGGGGTGACATCTTAGAAGTTCCAAACTCTATAAACCAACTATAATAAGCTTTTTTTGGATAAATAATAACTTGTTCGTGTCCCTGAGGTATTAATCCTCTTCTTTGAGATTTTACACTTATTGATTTTTTTAGTTTAGATTTATCAACAGGTACATTCTTTTGTATCTCTTTTTTTACAGCTACACCTGCGGCTCTTGTCGCACCTCTAACTACTCGCTTTTGAATAACATTAGGTAGTAAAGATAATCTTCTTCTAATGGCTTCAAATTCAGCTGTCATATTATTACTCATTACCATACTCCTTTGTTAGAATAATTAAATCTCTATTTCTCTCTTCAACATTAAAAATACCATCTATATCATAGTAATTATCTCTATATAAAACTCTATCAGTTTCTTTTAAATCTGCTATATATCTAATAGCTATTGAATGAGTAGATAAAGAATATTTTTCATTAGATGAATACTTTTCTTTTGAAGTTAATTGTTTTACATTAGCTCTTAAAGTATGTAAATTAGTCCAAGTTTTAGTTAGTTCTCCATAAGCATTTTCTACAGTTGTATATCTTTCTATAGAGATAACATTATATAATTGTCCTGCTCTCATAGTATCCAACCTTTATTCATATCTAACAAAAACTTAACACCTATTGGTATGCTTTTCATATTAGAATAATCTTCATTCTCTCTTACTTTGTAGTGACTTCCTATCATTAAAAGTCTAGCTTGTATTATATTGTTTTTATTAGCACTATCTACAGTTGCTTTAACCTCATCATATATTTCAGTTCCATCTAAGATAGGTATTAAACAAGTATCTAAGTAAGTAAAATCTACTTGCTTAACAAATACATCAGATAGATATAATTCAACTTTAGAGGGTTTATATTTTATTTCATAACTTTCAGCTATTATAGAGCTATAAATCTCTTGCGTAATAGGTAGCCTAATATAATCTTCCACCGTTTCTAAAGAAGAGTCCATATAGTGTTGAATTAATACATCATCTAAAATATGTTCAACAACCAAGTGATTTTTAGTAAGGCTTAGAGTTAATGTATCTAAGCCTTTACTTTCTAATATCATTTTCATCTAAAACCTCCTTTTATCCTCTTATACTGCTGTTACGATTTTTACAAAGCTATCATTAGTATTAACAATCTTACCGTCTAGTCTAGCGTGACAATAGAAATTAACCATACCTGAACCCATATTAGTGAAATCATCTCTCATAACTTCTACACTTTGTACATTTCTAATCATATAAGCTTTTGGGTCTCCTATAATACAAGAAACAGAACCGGCCGCAACTGCGTCAAGACTATAATTAACCTCGATAGGATACCCACCAATAGTTGTTTTAATACCATCAGCATTAGTTGAGTTAGCATTAGTTTGTAATAGAAGTCTTCCTGTTGTATCTTTTTCAAGAGACAAATCTTTCATTAAATCATCACTAACATATATAACTGCACCTTTACGAGCTGATGGCTGTAATTCATAAATAGCTGTTAGTATATCAGTACTTGTTACACTAGCACTTGCTACAGAAGTATAAGATTTAGTAGAAGCATCTCCTATGATACCCTCTGGTTTTTTAACACCATCACCGTTTAGTATAGCTGTTTCTATCGTTCTAGCTAATCTAGTAGCAAATGCTTTAGATAGGTAACTTTCAATAGGAAAAAATGAGTCTTTCAATAGCTCTTTAGAAACTTGAATACCTGTTGTAATTTTATAAGCATCCATAGTTATAGAACCTGTACTAAACTCACTAATATCATAATCTCCACCCTCATCAGTCCAAGCTCCAGCGTTAGCTGTATCATTAATAGTTGGGATTTGAACAGAACCATTATCTGCTGTTTGCATTTTAGAAGTAGCATTATATAGAGAACCATATTCAAGAACTTTCTCTTGTAAATCTCTTACAAATACATCAGGAACGATATTAGCACCATTATCAACCAAAGTAGATGCTCTTTGTTCAAATTCTCTTGTAGTATATACACCTGTTACATAGTTTCTAAACTCACTTCTAAGTTCATCTTCTTTATTAGATTGTCTAACTTCCAAAGGTGCTGATTGTTTAAGTGCTACACTTCTAAGTTCATTAATACCTTCAATTTTCATATCAATATCACCAATTTCTGCTTTAAATGTTTTAAGTGTTTCAAGGGCTTGTTCATCCATTGCTTCACCTCTAGTTTCAACTATATTTTTCATAGCGTCCTCTTTTTCTTTTCTTAGTGCCATTAGCTCTTTTATGTTCATTGTTTTATTCCTTATTTTGATTTATATTATTTATATATTTTTTAAAAGCTCTTTAGCTTCAACTAAATTTTGATTAACTTCTTTTTGCATACATTTATTTAAATCTGTACAATTTGTTAGCATTCTTTTAGCTACAGAAGATGATTTATAAGCAGGGAAAGTAACTATACTTATCTCTTTTAAACTTTTAATTTTTCTAATATTTCTAGTATGAGGTGTAGTTCTTACATTCCAATCATCCTTTTCTACATTAAACCCAAAACTCATTGATTTTAAGTCACCTCTTTTTATTAATTCATAGGTATCTCTACCAAGTTGTGTATTGGCTAATTCTGCTCTAAAATATAAACCTTTTTCAGTTACTTGTAAAGTCATCGTTTTAGAGTTAGAAGATGCTAAAATATCATCAGTTTTGTGTTGATAAAGAAGTGCTACATCAGATAAATCTAAATTATCTAATGCTCTCTTATCTATAATCTCTTTAAACCCTCCTAAGTCCTCACTCTCTTTATTAAAAGTTATAGCATATCCACTAATAATCATATCTTTAGTATCCTCACTTCTTAACTCAATATCTATACTTCTTACTTCTATTTCATCCATTTAATATACTCCTTTTATTGTTTTGATGGTGGTGTGATTTTTTCAGCCGTTGGATTAGTATCATCTGTATTTTTAGGTTGAGCTAATGCTTCACCTTTTAAATTCTCTTCTTTAGTTAATTCATCTCCACCTTTAATAGCAGGATAACCAAAGTGTTTTCTAGCTTCGTTAGGTGTTATAATTCCTGTGTTTTTGAGTAAAGATAGTGAGTCTGATTTCTCTTTAGTTGAAGCCATTTTAATACTATCTACTATAAACTCTAATTTACTATCTTGTGTATCTAAAAGTTTTAAACTCATCTCTTGTTCTATAGATTTAAACAAAGGTTGTAATGTATAATTGTTAAATCTTAAACTCTCTACTTCTGCATTATTATAAGTCATTTCAGTACCTAAAAAAGATAAAGGGACTTGAAATATCTCTGCTATTTGTGTTTTATTTAACTTAGCAGAATTAATATAATCCATATCTAAAGGACTTATTCTATTGAGTTGTTTAAACTCCACATTATCAGGTAAAACAGGTATCTTACCTGCATTTTGACTTCCTCCAAACTTAACACCAAAATTATCTTTTAACTCTAATTGTGTTTTTTTATTTAGTACACCTGTAATATTCAAAACACCACTAATTTGAGCAGAGTTATCTACAAATTTAGTTTGGTATTCTTGCATAGCTAAAGAACTATTAAATGTACTAGAATGGGTATGAATTGGATTAACTCCTATTATTCCATTACTACTTATATTCTTAAAATGTAGAATACTATCAGGGAATAATTGAAAAGATTTACCATAGTGGTTAATTTGATAATAGTAAGGATTTTCCTGTTGATTAGTTAGATATACCTGTACTTTCTCACTCTCTACATATAATAATTCATCGTCTAAAATAATTGCATAAGCGTTCCCTTTTAATACTAAATCATAAGCTAGTGAACTCATCCAACCATAAAAAGTTTTATTTTTTTGAGGTTCTTTTAATCTCTTAGAAATTATTGAAGAACTCAAAACTTCTCTATCGTTATCTCTATGTATTAAATCAGTTGATGCTATAGATTGAGCTAATAGTTTAACACAAGCATATACTGCTGAAATACCCTCTACATTAGTGTTATTAGTTATAGATGTACTTCCAAAAATATTATCAACACTTCTTATTTCTTCCATATTTTAATACTCCTTTTTAGAGTTATTTATATAAAATGATAATGGTTATCAATATGATTAGTGGGTTTGTTATACTATGAAAGATGATTATTTAAGAGGTATTATAGTTATTAAGTAGTTTTTTTAATAATGGTTATCAATATGATTAGTAGTTATAATAGAGTTAATTTAGGTTTATATATAGTATAATAGGGAGGAGTATTTGATAATGGTTATTAATTAGAGTTGGAGTAATATTAGTTATGTATAGATTTAGGCTTCGTAGTATAAAGAGATTAATGTATAACCTCATACAGCCTTTATATAGGAGGTAAAAGTAATTGAGTTTTTTAGATGGAGGTTTATAGACAATGTATATCTACCTCCATTATTTTATAGTTTTAGAAAGTCTAAATCTTCTATTGTTTCAGTTTTGAGTTGAATTATTTTTTTAGTATTATTCTCTCTTTTATTTGCATATTTAATAAGTCCAACTACTTTAAATTTTTTATATGACTTTTCAACTGTTTTACTTTTATTAACATTTACATCTTTAGTGATAAAAAACTTTTTAATAATCTTTTTAAACATTTTTACATCTATTTCTTTATGTTTATCAGTTCTAAATCTATCATTTTTACTTTCAATATTATAAGATTTAGTTAAAATTTCTAATTGTTCATTATCATATAAAGTATCAGCTTCTATATTTTCAAATAACCATTTAGTGGCATTATTTCTTTCTTTTAGAATAGATACTTTAATATACTCTTCTAATCTATCAATAGTATTATTTTGTCTTGTCATTCTTTTAATTTGTTCTATAATCTTATCATCAAATATATAAAAAGATATAAAAGTAAACTTATGATACATTTTATCAAGTAAAGCTATATTACACAACTCTTTATTGGTATCTATAAAATCTTTTTTATTGCCTTTTATATCTCTATTTTTAGTATATGCTTCAAAGATTTCTAATATCAAATCTTTATCTGTTATTTCAACTTTAGATATTTCAAATTTATTATCTTCTTTAGTACCGTAACTTTCAAATTCCCAACCATACTTCTCCATATTATCCATAAAAATAGTTCTATATAAATTTTCTTCATTTTTATTATTGTTATAATGTACATCAAACGCTATTGTTAAATTACTAAATTCTAATAAACTATTTTCATTATCCCAAGTACAATAATTCATAAAATCTTGTGTATGTCTATCTTCAAATCTAAATAAACCATTTTTAATACCTTGATTAAAAAGATTAGTTCTACCCAAAAATAAACTTCTATTTTTCTCTACATCCATAAATATAGGTATTATCTTGTTTTCATCTTCTAATTTTAGATGTACATTTAAAACAGGTTCAACTCTTCTACCTCTATTACCTAACTGTTCAGCAGATGCCGAATTAATTTTACCTACTGTATGGGTACAATATAAGTTTTCATTCAATATAGATATACCCTCTTCACCTATATTAGTCATTAATAAAACTTTAATATCTTTATCTACATAGTTATTTTTAAGTAAACCTTGTACTTCTTCATTTAGTTTAGTATCTGCTGTTAATACTAAACATTTAATACCTTTTTTTTCTAAAGTTAAAGCTAACTCTTCTAATCTAGGTTTACTTTTTTGATATATAACTTGTAATCTAGTATTATCTTCTTTATAAGTATCTATAACTAAAGATAGACAACTATTTCTAAGAGTTTTATTTTTTGCTACATATATAAGATTGCATTTTTTAGTGATTTTAAAATCTCTTTTTACTTTAACAATATTATTAATTTCAATTAGAGTGTTATCAAAAGTTCCACTCATTAATATTAGTTTTTTATATTGTTTCTTTTTAAATAAAAGATTATCAATTTCAATCATTACTTTACTTCTATAGTTAAAAGAAGAGTATATATTATGAGCTTCATCAATAAATATATGAGCTTTTTTTAGATTGAAATTATCATCTTGATGTTTAACTAAATCTTTTAACTTATCATAAACACATACTAATATTCTCTTTTTTTCTAACTCTTTTCTATCAAAGTTTCCTTTAAATCCATAAGCATTATCATCACTTGATAAATCATCAACTAAAACTAGAGTTGGGGCTATTAAAATAATATATTCATCACTTTTAATATTGTTAATATAGTCATTTAAAACATAATGAGATTTACCTGAATTTGTAGGAGAGTCTAATAGATTAACTCCATTATCTATAAATAAATCTTTACTTTTAAACTCTTTTAGATTGGATAAATATATACCTTTTTCTAGTGTTATATTTGTTTCTTTGGCTTGTGTATTAAAAGAAATTTTACTCTCTTTCAACTCTGTTGTTGTAAATTTGTTTTTCATTTTGTATTCCTAATTTTTAAATTAGAGATTAAAGAAGAAAGGAGTACCAAACCATTCTTCAAAATCCCTTATAAGAAGTAAATAATTAAAACTTAACTATTTATCTCTAATAAAAGATGTTATCTATACTTATTTATATAATTTTATTTATACTTAATTAGATAGTCTTTTGTTGTTTTATTAACATCTATCAACTTAGCTAACTGTTCTATAACTAAATAGAATGAATTTGATTTAAAAGTAGTATAATCTAAATTATCTATAAAAAATAAATATCCTTCAACTTCTTTATCTAAAAAGTTAGCTAAATCATTTTTTATTTTATTATTAGAAACATCCTCTAATATATTAACTAAATTCTCTAACTGTTTTTCGTGTGCCATTATCATTAATTCATCCATTTTTTTATTCCTATTTTGGTAATATTTTAATTTTAAGAAGATTTATATTAAGAAGAAAGGAGTACCAAACCATTCTTCAAAATCCCTTATAAGAAGTAAATAATTAAAACTTAACTATTTATCTCTAATAAAAGATGTTGCCATATATCATATAAAAGAACTTTAAGAAAACTAACAAAATGTTAATTCTCTGATTTAAAAAGAAAGTTTGGTACTCCTCTTAAAATTCTTATTATTTAATGTCTTTATCTATAACTATTTATATATTTTAAAAAGTTACTTCTTTTTATCTATACCTTATTATACCCAAATTAAAGCTAAATGTAAAGGGTTTTACTTAAAAAAAGCTTAAATAAATGAAATTCTTTTAATTTAATCAAAAACTATCTATAACTATTTATATATATTTATATATTTTTTCGCTAAAAATGGCTTATTTTAGTGAAAAAAGTGAAATTCTTTGAAAATCGTTTCCTTATGATAAGGAAAGATTTAAATTCTTTTTAATAAGCTATTTTTATCCGATTTATTAATTAATATATCTAACTCTATGTTAGTCATCAAAAGAAATTTAACTATATCTAAGTCTATTTTTAAAACAGTATTTACATATCTTAAATAAGTAACTAATTCATTTTCATTCATCATATCTCTATTTGTTTTTATAGACTCTATTTCTAAAAAAGAATTTATTAATTTATTTGTTTTACTATACATTGTTACTCTCCTTGTGTTTTAGTTTTATCTAGTTTAAGTCTAATATGTATAATTTTATTTATATTTTAAAACAAGGAGTGTTTTCATATTAGACTTAAATTAAATAACCTTTTTATATAGTTATTTATATATTTATTTTTAAGCTAAATTAAGAGAAGAAAGTCTAAAAAACTATAATAGAGAAAAAATAAAATAAAGCTAAAAGTGGATTAGAAATAAAATAAAGCTAAAAGTGGTGTTTTTATATAAAGAATAACTAATTAATACTCACTTTTAGCTTTATTAATATAATAGAGAAAAAATAAATATTATGTCGTATAGTTGTTTTTATAGTGTAGTGTAACGAACTATAAAAATAAATGTACACATCTTATAGAGCGTTAGCTCTGTAAGTAATAAAACATATTAAAAGATTATATTTACTATTTAGAAGTCCTCATTTACTAACATAGCTAAAGCTATATTAGAGACATATATTAATTTTATAACAGTTCCGTTACACTACACTATTATAAAAAGAATATACTTTATTTTTTATTTTTTCTCTATTTTATTATTAAGGCTAAAAGTGGTGTTTTTATATAAAGAATAACTAATTAATACTCACTTTTAGCCTTATTTTATTTCTAATCCACTTTTTAGATTATTTTTAATAAAATCCATCTATTCCTACTTTCTTAACCATTTTGCTTATTTTAAATCTTTTAGCCTCTTCAAAACTCATATTTTTAAAATCTAAACCCTGCTGTATAAAAGTAATTAAACCGTGGCAAGTAGAACAAGTAGAAATAAGATTATCTTCTTCTAAAAACAACCTATCTATACTTTCTTTATCTTCTAAATCAAAAGGAATACAATGGTCTACTTGTGTTGCTTCTACTATCTTAGGATAACAATAAGCACATAGAGGATTATTAGAGATATGATATAATCTTAATTTCCTCCATTTTCTATTATTATATATATTCTTTTTAGACATAAAATAATCCTTGTACTTCTTCTTCAACATTATCTAACTTATCTAATAACCCATAGAAAATATTCCCTAAACTTGCTACAGGGTCTATCTTATTTTGTCGAGAAGATTTATCTATTTTTATATTACCATCTTTATCTCTAACTACTACTACATTACTAATAGCCCAATTGAAAATAGCATTATTCTTATAGATTATTTTATGTTGCTGAATATGATTAGACATAAGATTTAGAGGTTCTGATAGAGTTCTAAAGTTTTGATTAACACTAAAAGATTGAGTAAAGTTTAATTCATTTTCTAATCTTTCTTTAATAGCTCTAAACTTATAAGCATCATAGTAAACCTCTACATTTATACCCTCTTCATATCCCTCATCTATAACCTCTTTCATATCCTCATATATTATATTATAATCTATATACTTGCCTTTTGTAGTAGTTAAATAACCTCTATCTATCCAAACTTGTAATGGTGCTTTAAAGTTCTTAGAATTGGCTATAACCTTATCAAAAGGCATATAAGTAAGTGCTTTTATATATAAATCATTTTCTTTAGTTAAATAACCTATTACTAAGCTAGATAAATCCTCACTGACACTTAAATCTGCTCCTATTAAAATACTTTTAATATTAGAATAATCTACTACATAATCATCATTTCTACAGTTCTTCCAATCTTCTATAGATATAAACTCTTCAGAACTATTGACAAACTTATTAACATATTTAGTTAAGTAATTAGCTTTTTTATCATTTCTCTCTATAGCTGTTTCCATTTCTTTTATTAAAAACTCTTCACTAATACTTACACCTAGATTAGGATTAGATTTTTTTAATGTTTCTAATGTATAACTATCGTCTTTTTCATTTGGTTCTGCTAAAAAACAAAAGTAATTTTCATCTTCTAACTCTTCATCTAATATTTTTCTACTATATTCAATTTCTGATACTAAAGGACTAGCTAAGTTAAATCCTGCTGTACTAATAATAATATGTAAAGGTTGTAATCTTGCTCCCATAGAACTAGTACAAACATCCATCAAAGAACTATCTCTCATCGCGTGTGCTTCATCAGAAATTAAAACAGATATATTTAATCCATCTTGTTTTGTAGAGTCACTTCCTAGATTATATAATGTAGTTTCGTCAAGCGATGATGTATATTTATTACCTCTTTTTTTATATATTTTACTTAGCTTTTTATCTGCTTTAATCATACTAACAACTTGATTTAAAGCCAATAGACTTTGGTCTGATTTAGTAGCTATACAAACTAATTCTCCTTTTGCTTCTTGTCTAATTAAAGTATCTGCTAGACTTAAACCTGCCGCGATTAATGTCTTACCGTTTTTTCTACCCATAAAATATAATTGCGTACTAAATCTTCTAATCCAAATACCATTTTTATTTTTTTGTTCCCAACCCATAGAAATTGAAAAAGTAGCTATTTGCCATTTTTCTAATTTAATATTTTGTCCTGCTAAAGTTCCTGTACTATGTTTTAAAGATTCTAAAACAACTATATACATATTTGCCATTTTTTTATTAAATCTATACTTATCTTTATCTAAGTTTTCTAAATCCCTCAAATGCCTTTTAAAAGTTTTTGTATACTGATAATCAGGTTTCTCTTTGATTAACTCCTCACATAGTTTTTTAATATCCATATTTAATCTTCTTTTAAACCATTTTTAATAACACTTAATATGTTATCTTCATCTTCTTCCTCATCTTGAACTATTTTAATCTTAGCTCTTTGAATAGCTGTTACTCCTAAAGTTTTTAAATTAGTTGTGTACATTACATATTGTTTAGAAGATAACGCGTGATATTTTAAAGCTAGTAACTTTTCATCATCATCATCATTATTCATTTCAGCTTCTGCTAAATCCTGATATTTAATATATAACTCATAACTTTTTGCTGTAGAGTCAATTAGGATTATTTCTTCTACTTTTCTATATTCATCTATTTCTTTAAGATAATCTATTATTCCTTTTTTAATACTTTTCCCAACTTCATTTAATTTCATTTTTAATTCCTTGTTTTATTTTATTTATATAATTAGTTAATTTGAAAAGTTTATATTTATATAATAATGGATTATAGTCATTTGAGATTTTTTGAAATATATTTAGATAGTTAAAAATGTTGTGCCGGGGACTTGTACAGATAATTGCCTATTTTTTTTGAATAATTATTGATATATCATCATAAATCTACTTAAAATAAGCTTAAATATATATAAATCAATAGATACTCATATATAGCCTTTAAAAGCATAGAGTAGCCCATTTAATCCAATATATAGCTAAATCAATGGATAGATACCTTAAATCTACTCATAAGCCTTTACAATACCTTTATGATGATTTAAACACCAATTCTTTATAAATCCATTTAAAATCTTTATTAATAGTATCTATAGCTAAACATACTAAAAGCCCTTATATAGCCTATTCTATGCTTTTAAACACTATTCTATCATATAGCTAATATTCATACTCATAACTCTATAATTCACAAAATAATTAATATATAAATAAAATAAAACAAGGAGAGTAACAATGACAAAGGAATATAAAATACAACAAAAGAAGAATAGAACTAAAGAGGGTCTTATTAGAATGGCTTATAGAAACCAAAGAAGTAATAGTAAGAGTAGAGGTATGGATATGCCAAGTTATACAGTAAATGAGTTAATAGAATGGTTTAATAAACAAGATGAGAAGTATGATATGTTATATAACAAATGGGTAGAGAGTGGTTATAGTAAAGCATTAAAGCCTAGTATAGATAGAATAGATAATGATATTAGCTACACATTAAGTAACATAAGACTAATGGATTGGAAAGAGAACCAATATTTGGGTAACATTAAAACAGTTCATCAGTACACTTTAGATAATGAGTTAATAGCTACTTACCCATCTATGCTAAAAGCTTCTATAGAGACTAACATAGATAAGACTGCTATATCTAACTGTGCTAATAATAGATTAGCTAAAGCAGGTGGATACATTTGGAGTAAGATACTTATATAACTAATAGTCTCTAATATCATAATCAGTATTAGTACATTGATAGTGTGCCTTATCTTTACCCCATAAATCATAACCACTATCAACACCAAGATTAAATTCGTCAGAAACTTCTTTCATAACATTTAT
>Ga0193965_1000155_pt1 | contig 23957 bp, 23 predicted proteins | sample FB_8_MG_FD_140330 | JGI IMG/M metagenome (GOLD analysis project Ga0193965, IMG submission 140330) | Microbial mat bacterial communities from the Broadkill River, Lewes, Delaware, United States - FB_8_MG | ecosystem: Environmental > Aquatic > Freshwater > River > Microbial mats | place: USA... | reverse complement strand
TCAAGTCTCCTTGGGGTCACCAACAAAAATTTTAAAAGTGCGGTTGTAGCTCAGTTGGTTAGAGTACCTGCCTGTCACGCAGGTCGCCGCGAGTTCGAGTCTCGTCAACCGCGCCACTTTTAAATATTCTTTTTAATAACTAATCAAATCATAAAATACAATCAAAATAAATATTATATTAAAATTTTATCACTTAACTAAAGATAAAAACATTATTATTTTTTAAATAACAATGTTTGACCTGAAGTAAGTTTATCTCCTATATTTACCATCAGCTTGGATTTTTCATCCATCGTGATGATCACTAACCCATCTAAAAATACTGTAATCTTTTCACCTTGAACTACATTACGATTAGGTATTCTTTTTATTTTATTATTACATAAACCACTGATAAGTTTCACTTTAAGATCATCAAATTTCAATACAATTTGCTCATTGTACAATGATGCTTTATAAGTATTTGGATTAAGGTTCAAACCATGTTTATATTTTTTTACTTTAAGCTCACCATCAATGGGAGCTCTTAAAACATGATTATTAGTACATAAGCTTACTTTACAATATATTTTTGTTTTACCATTTACTTTATCAATACTACTCACCACAGCATCAATAGGTGCTAGTATATTTTGAGTATTTTTAAATATATGTCTATAATTATTTCTATATACATATACAAGAAAAATCCCTACAAATATTCCAATATATCCTAAATAATCAGAGATAAATAACATAAAAAATAGAGCAGTTACAAATGTAATTGTTATATTCTTATACCCTTCTCTTAAAATAAAACTATCTTTTTTCATTGAATTCTTCTTCAATTGTTTTTACAGTATTAATCTCTTCCTCTACTATAGTTTTTTCATCATCAGTATGTAAACCTGTCCCTTTATACACTTCTCCACCATTTTCTTCGATTATCTCTTGCACTCTTTTCCCTGATATAACTTCTACATCAAGAAGTTCAGCAGTCATTTGCTCCATCGCTTCACGGTTATCTTTCAATATTTGAAGTACCGCTTTATATCGAAGATCTAAAGTATTTTTGATATGTTTATCAAGATTATGTGCCATCTCATCACTATAATCTTTTGAACTTTGTCCACCACCCAAAAATTGATTTTGTTGCTTATGTAAAACCATTAGACCTGCTATACTAATATCACTCATACCATAAATAGTAGCCATAGATTTAATGATGTCTGTAGCTCTCTCCAGATCATTTCCAGCACCTGTACTTACTTCTCCTATAAATACCTCTTCAGCAGCACGACCACCTAGTAATGTATCTACTTCAGCCATAAGTTCATGCTTTTGCATCAAATATTTATTTTCTTCTGGAGTATTTAATGTATATCCCAAGGCAGCGAGTCCACGAGGTACTATAGAGACTTTATTTACTTTTTTTGCATCTTTTGTTACTTCAGCTATGAGTGCATGACCAGACTCATGATATGCTACAATTTTTCTCTCTTTAGGGGAGATTCTTCTACTTTTTTTCTCCAGTCCAGCTATTTGTCTCTCAACTGCTTCTTTAAAGTGTGATGAATTAACACTATCAGACTCTTCTCTTCCTGCTAATAATGCTGCTTCATTAATAATATTTGCCAAATCAGCCCCAGCTAACCCTGCTGTCATCACAGCAACATCTCTGAGCTCAACCCCTTTAGAAACTTTTACATCTTTGATATGAACATTTAATATCTCTATTCTACCTTCTAAATCAGGTTTGTCAACTAAAACTTGTCTATCAAATCTACCTGGTCGTAAAAGTGCAGGATCTAATATCTCTGGTCTATTTGTAGCTGCAAGTATAATCACAGGTGCACCATCTCCAGCAAAACCATCCATCTCCGCTAGAAGTTGATTGAGAGTTTGTTCTCTCTCATCATTTCCACCCATACCACCACTCGCACGACTCTTACCAATAGCGTCAATCTCATCAATAAAAATAATAGCAGGAGCATTTTTCTTTGCTTGTTCAAATAGATCTCTTACACGACTCGCACCAACTCCGACAAACATCTCAATAAAACTAGATCCAGTAACACTCAAAAACTCAACATCTGCTTCACCAGCAACTGCTTTTGCCAAAAGTGTTTTACCAGTTCCGGGAGGTCCTACTAAAAGGACACCTTTTGGTATCTGTGCCCCTAGATTGATATATTTGTCAGGACTTCTTAAAAACTCTACGATTTCAGATACTTCCTCTTTTGCTTCTTTATTTCCTGCCATATCTGCAAACTTTACTTTTGGTTTTTCAGAGTTAATCATCTTTTTAGCACCACCCATACCAAGGATACCACCAGCACCACCGCCCATAGATTTTGACATTCTTTTTGCTAAAAACATCCAGATTGCAAAAAAGAAAAAGAGTGGTAAAACCCATCCAAAAAGCATATCTGCTAAAAGATTCTGTTCATTTACACCACCATAATTGATCCCTTGACTTTCCAAACTAGAGATAAGTGTATTATCAATGCCTACTTTTCTAGCTGTGTATGTAGTCACTACACCACCTTGAGGTTTTGAAACTGCTTTTATATTCGTATCACCGATACCTACATATGCTATTTGATTATTTTTGATCAAATTTTTAATATCAGAATAGGCTACATTTTTATTTATATTTTGTCCATATGTACTATTACCACCATTTACATTCATCCCATCCGATGGAAAAAAACTTTTAAACGCCATAATTGTTACAATTGAAAATACAACAAATACTATAATTGGGTTTTTGTCAAAAAATCCGTTAGAGTTATTGTTATCATTTTGATTATTATTTTTCTTACTCATTATTACCCTTTTTAACTATTAAAGTTACCCATTCATTTTGTTGGAGCTCCTCTAGTATTGTACACTCTTTAAATCTTTTTAATACTTTTTCTTTGTGTTGTTCCATAATTCCAGATAAAATTATGATTCCATTTTCTTTTGTTATCTTTTTAAGATCTTTAGCTATCATAGCAAGTACATCAGCTACAATATTTGCAATCACTACATCATATTGATTTTCTGAGTTACTTGCAGAACCTTCCCAATATTGATGTGCTACAACACCATTTTGTTCAAAATTTTTTCTTGCATCATCAACGGCTACAATATCGGTATCACATATATCTACAATAGCCCCTATTTTAGCAGCTGCTATAGCTAATATACCACTTCCTGTCCCAATATCAGCAACACTTGTGCCAGATGCAACATATTTTTCTACCGCACTTAAACAACAATTTGTTGTTTCGTGATGACCAGAGCCAAAAGCTAATGTAGGATCAATTGCAATATTAATTTTCTTTTCTTTAGGTTCGTTCCAGCTAGGATGAATATAAAAATTTCCTACTTCAATAGGCTGTACACTCATTTGATAGAGTTTAATCCAATCTTGATTTTCTTTTTTGGTTAAAATTGTTTCAGCAAAAATTTCTGCTGAAAACGCCGTAGATAACTCTTTTGCAAACTCTTTGATTCCAGATTCTACATCATCCAAAGTATCTTCACTTCGTATAATAATTGTTTCATCAAGTTCTTCTAATGCATCGTTTGTAAGACTTGAAGCAAGGTCCAAAAAAAGCTCATAATATAAGTTTGGTTTCACTGTAAGTTCATAATAATATTTGTTCAACGAATTACCTTTATAATTTATTAAATAGCAAATATTTTATCTAAAAAGTCGTTTAAAATAGTTTAATCGAAAACCTAATTATTTTCCTTAACTTTTTTTAAAAAAATAATTTCATCATATTTATTAATAAAATAAGAATATTCAATTTTAAAATTTTTATTTTCTATTGTTTTCTTTTTTATACAATTTTTCTTGTGTGAAATAAAAACTACTAAATAATCTATATTTCTTTTAATTATATTGAGAAGATTATGCCCACCCTCAACCATAACAAACTTTTTTGTATTGATCAAGCCTAAATGTGAATTTATAGTAACATCCCTTTTTGGTACTTGAAATAAAGGAATAGTTTCATCAAAATTTTTCTCTCTTGAGTATATTAAAATATCTGGAGCTTTTTGTATAGATGAAAACCGTGCATCAAGTGCTGGTCTATCTATTCGAACTGTATTTCCACCTATTACCATCAAATCAATTTTTGTACGTATTTCATGAACTATATCCAAACTCTCTTGAGTAGTGATTTGTCCCCCATCAACAGAGCCATCCTCTCTCATTGCCATTTTAAAAAAAGTAAAATATCCACTTTGAAATTTTAAAAAAGGATACAGTAATTTATCTGTTTTCTCTTTACAAATATCAGTTTCTACTGCTATACCTGCATTTTTTAATCTTTTCTTTCCTCCACTCGCATTTTTCGTTGGATCAAGAGTCCCTATATATACTTTTTTTATTCTTACAGATTGTAGTAGTGCAGCACATGCAGGTGTTTTCCCCGTGTGATTACAAGGTTCTAAAGTAACATATATTTCACACTCTCTAAAAAAGTTTTCATGATTCTTACATAAAAACAAATGTATCTCTTTTGAATTTTGTATATTTCTCAAGTCACTTTGGGGATATTTAGAAAGATAAGCCATTTTTAATGCTAATACTTCGGCATGTGCTTGACCTGCTTTATGATGAGCTTCAACAGAAAGTACTCTATTATTTTTAACTACAACAGCTCCAACAGCAGGATTTGGGTAGGTTAAAAATTGATATTTCCAAGCCTCATCTATAGCCATTTTCATAAACTTTTCATACTTTTTTTCTTTACTTTGAAGAATCTCTTCCACAATATGATGAAATGATTTAATATCTATAGGTTTTGATAAAAAATACTTTACATCATATTTTTTCAGTTCAAGGAGAGTGTCTAAGTCTATACTTGAAGAGATCAAAATCACATCAGTTTGAGTACTTTTTTGTGTTTCTTTTAGATATTTTGCAACATTCATTCCATTTAAATGAGGCATATAAATGTCTAAAAATAATATATCATAATTTGTTTCTTTATATTCTTTTAAAACAGCTAAACCATCTTCTACTTCAGTTATCTCAAAATTATATTTTGTAAGATAATATTTGATTACATTTCTAAAGATTTCATGATCATCTGCAATTAAAACTTTCATAAATACTCCTTTTTTCAGTCATACTTACTATTTATTTAAATATTTATCTATTCCATTCATAGTAAGTAGATGCAGATAATATATCATCATATTTTATCTCTTCTTTTTGATTATCCAAATTGATAATCGTAATTAATCCATCTACAACAGATAAAATTCTTCCCTTTATAGTTTCTGTAGAATATCTTTTAATCTTAACATTAGAATCTACAGAACATTCAAAATGATGGTATGTTTTTAGTTTACGTTCAATTCCAGGAGAACTTACCTCAAGAGTATATTTACCACTCATGGGTTCTTGTATATCCAATAATGGTGATATCATTCTACTCACATGAGCACACTTGTCAAGATTCACACCCTCTTTAGAAGAGATAAAAACTCTTAAAATATTTATTTTATGCTCTTTTGTTTGTTGAATATCATAGAGATCTACTCCACATCCTTCAACCGCTAATTTTATAGATTCTTCTAATTCCATAAATTACTCTTTCTCTTCAGTTTTTTTAGATTTAGAAATCTGAGCAAAAAGATCTTCCATTTTTGCTCTTTTTTCCATCATGTCATCGACTAAAAAAGTAAAATCAGGACATTTATACCATGATGTTGCACCCAATATATATGATTTGATAGCACCATTCGCTTTTCGTAATGCTATTCGTATCTCTTTTAGTTCTATTTTATCAAAATCGCTTCCATCATAATAAACTTTTGCATCATATTTACCATTTTTACAATCTACTTCTGTAATAGCTAAAGAGGTGATTCTATTGTCATTAAGTGAACTTAATGCTTCTGGAATCAACTCTTCTAAAAGAGATTCTGTTCTTTGTAGATTTACACTTTTATTTTTCATTAATCTATTGTTTGCTCTTCTTTATGTTCTATAAATGTTTCAATATAATCATTTACTTGGAGTGCATTAAAGTTTTCAAATATAATACCACACTCATAACCATTGGAAACCTCTTTAACATCATCTTTAAATCGTTTAAGAGATTTAATGGCACCTGTATAGATAACAACACCATCTCTAATAACACGAGCAAGACCACCTCGTACAACTTTACCATCAGTAACTTTTGTACCAGCAACTGTTCCCACTTTAGGAACAACAAATGTCTCAAGAATTTGTGCTTGACCTGTATTTTCTTCTATTACAACAGCACTCATCATACCAGATAAAGTAGCTTTTACATCATCTAATAGTGCATAGATAATACTATAAGTTTTAATCTGAACACCTTCAGATTTTGCTTTTGTCTTCACAGCCCCTGTAGGTCGAACATTAAATCCTAAGATGATACAATCTTCACTTGCACTTGCTAGTGCAATATCAGCTTCAGTAATACCACCAACACCTGAAGAGATGATTTTTACTTTTACTTCATCATTTTTAATAGACTCCAACGATCCTTTAAGTGCTTCTAAAGAACCACCTGCATCAGCTTTTAAGATAACTGGTAATGCTTTTATTTTACCTTCTGCAATCAACGCTGCCATCTCATCTAAAGATACTTTAGTAGAATGACTTAACTCTTTTGCTCTAGCATGTTCTGCTCTTGTAGTCGCAATCTCTTTAGCTTCAGCAGCAGTTTTTTGTGCAACAAGATGAGAACCTGTAGTTGGAATATCCCCTAAACCAACAACTTGACCTGTTCTACTTAATCCTAATTCTTTTACTGCTTTACCTGAATCATCAAGTAATGCTTTTACTCTTCCAAAAGTGGTGTCAGCAACGATATTGTCACCTACTTTAAGTGTACCATTTTGTACAATAACAGTGGCAACAGAACCTTTTCCTTTTACTTGTAAAGCTTCAATAACTGTCGCTTTACATAAAGCGGTTGGATCAGCTTCTAGTTCAAGAAGTTCAGATTGAATCAAAATATTTTCTAGTAGATCATCAATTCCTTCGCCTGTTAAAGCAGATACACCAATAAATTCAATATCTCCACCCCAATCAGCTGGACTCATATCGTGCTCAGCCATACCAGCTTTTACCATATCCATATTTGCAGCTTCTTTATCTATTTTATTAACAGCAACGATAATAGGTGCTCCACTCGCTTTCGCAGCTTTAATAGACTCAATAGTTTGAGGTTTAACACCATCATCAGCAGCAACAACTAAAATAATAACATCAGTAATACTTGCTCCTCTTACTCTCATCGAAGTAAAAGCTTCATGTCCTGGAGTATCTACAAAAGTGATATCTTGACCATTTTTATTGACAGTATATGCAGAGATATGTTGTGTAATACCACCTGCTTCCCCAGCTGCTACTCTTGAGCTTCTAATTTTGTCTAAAAGTGATGTTTTACCATGATCTACGTGACCCATAATCGTTACAACAGGAGGTCGTGTAATATAATTAGTTTTATCAATCTCCTCTTCAGCATAATCTTCAACATAGTTTACATCTTCTAGTTCATCTTTGATAGTGATCTCAATATCATACTCTTCACCAAGAATCTCTATCTCATCATTTCCTAAAAAGTCATTTTTTGTAACCATCATTCCTAACATAAAGAGTTTACCGATTACATCACCAGCTGTTTTACCAATTTTTTCTGCAAATTCATATACTCTACAATCTTCAGGTATTGTAATCTCTTTGATAATGATCTCATCAGGAGTTTTTGTATATCTTTTCTTTTTCCCTTTTCTTTTTAGACCACGAGGCTGATTACCAAATGCACTTGGTTTTGTTGTTCTAATATTTTTAGGTTTTGGTGTCTCTTGTAAAAATTTTGATGTTTCCATAAGTCCCATATCAAGTAAAACAACCTCTTCTCCTAAGATTGATTCTCCAGAAGATTTAAAATCATCATCACTATGAACTTTTAATTTTGTTCCATGCATTTGAGCTTTTGCCGCTTGTTTTGTTTTTACTCTTTTTTGTCTTGGAGCATAATCTTCTTTTAAATCACCGCCACCACCAAAGAGTTCACTCATAGATGCTAGTTTTTGTTTTTTAGATTGAGGTGTTACTGGTACATTTTCAATGACTGGTCTTCTTTTTTTAACAATTGTTAAACCTCTTTTTTTAAGAACAAGTTTTTTTTCGGGTTCTGCTGGTTTTTCAACTGGAACTACTTTTTCAACAACTTTTGCAGGAGTTGGTATAGATTCTTTTTTTACAGCTACCTCTTCAACTTTTTTTACTACTGCTGGTGTAACTTTTGCAGCCACAACCTCTTTTGGAGTTTCTACTTTTTTAGGAACATTTTTCTTTTGTACTATTTTAAGTTCACTTCTTTTCAGAGGCATTCTTCTTGGTTCCGCTTTTTTAGCTACTATCTTTACTTCTGATTTTTTAGCTTCAACAGGAGTAGCTTTCTTTTCAACACTATCTTCAACTTTTTCAGTATCTTTTTCTATTGCTTTTTTTATTACAGGTTTTATCTTTTTTTTAGATAATAATTTACTTTTACCTGTCATAATATATCCAGTTATCTCTTCTGCTTCTTCACAAGAAACTGAACTTTGTGGTGATTTTACTACTATAGCTAAATCTGCTGCTTTTTTAATTACGTCTGCACTTGTAGAACCAGCTTCTTCTGCTATTTCAAATACCCTAACTTTGTCTTCCATTCGCTAATATCTCCCTTAGTTGTACGATATATTCATCTTTATTTTTACAGTTTCTATATAATGCTTTTTCGAGTTTAGACTCATTTTCTAAACAATTATTGCAGATATAAAAGCTTCTTCCTATTCCAGAAAAAGCAATTAACTTTTTATCTTTACACTGTAATCTATTCAATAATTTTTGTGCTAGTTTTTTTCTACAAACAACACAGCTTCTTATCGTTATTTTTAACATTTTATCTAAAACTCTCTTAATCTTCTACAATCACACCATTATTATCAAAATCACAAATCATTATTCTAAAATGAGGAAAATTTTCTTCTAGTTTTTTTGATAATCTGACGGCATCTTTTCCATATGCTAAATTGAAAAATGTAGAACCACTCCCTGAAAGTGTACTCATCAATGCACCATTTCGTAATGCAACTTTTTGTACTGCAAAAAGTTCGGGCATCTGTTTCATTCTATAATATTGGTGAACCCTATCTTTTGAAGCACGCTTTAACATTCTAAAATCTTCTGTCATAAAAGCTGCTGTCAATAACGAACTATGTGAAATATTAAATACCATGTCTTCTTTTGTATACTTGTACGGTAAAGATTTGCGTGATAGATTTGTTGAGATTGCTCTATTAGGAATTACTACAATAGCTTTCAATGATTTAGGTATCTCTTTTCTTAAAAAAAACACCTCATTTTCATGAATTGTAGAGACCGTAAACCCACCCATCACTGCTGGAGTAATATTATCAGGATGCGATTCATAACTCAATGCTAAGTTTAATAATTTTTTATCATGTAACTCAATCCCCTCAATAGCATACGCTGAGGCAATGGCACTAATAATAACAGCACTACTGCTACCTAAACCTCGTGAAAGAGGTATCTCATTTTGAAATTCAAAACGAAATTGTTGAGTACTATTACTAAAATTTTGATGAAAATCATTAAAAGTGGATATAAACATATTATTGTCTTTGAGTTTTGGGTTATTTGCTCCCTCCCCTTTTAATGACACACTATGAAACCTAGCTGGCTTAATTATCACATGATTTCTTATATTTAATGCTAATCCTAATGTATCAAAACCTGGCCCAAGATTTGCACTTGTTGCGGGTACACTTATTTTCATTCTATTCCTTATTTTTTATTCATTTAATAATAACAAATTCACACAGCTGGTAAATTGTATCGAGGTAATGTCTCTGAAGTAACTTGTATACCTCTCAATTGAGTTGGTAAGTCAAAATCTTCAATAATTGTATCACCTAATAACTCCACTCTTATTTTATCATCAATTTTATTAGATTCACGAAAAAAATACTTTTTTCCCAAAGCTTTTATTGGTGAATTGTTATTAAAATCAAATCCACTCACTGCATAGAGTTCTATTTGATTTACAATCGAGATTGTTTTCAAAAAGATATAGGCAATTTTAATAGCCATATAACTCCCTGGTCCACTTACATAATAAATTTGAAATATATTATATTGTGATAAAAGTTTGTGAAATATAGAGGGTAATATTTCACTTGTTTTACCTTCTTTTGCAATAGTTTCTATTAATACGTCATCTTTATAGACACCTATCAAAATAGGCTGTGCTATTGAGATTACTAAAACTTTATATTTAGATTGTTGCATATGCTTTTTCCAATGATACTACTTTGTCTTTTACCTCTTCCAAATCTACAATTTCATAATTGGAAGGATCTTCTAATAGTTTTTTTGTTAAAAGATGATTAAGATGATGACTCCCCGCATGGGCGTTATACTCACCGATCATTGTATATCCCAAAAGTGACATATCTCCCACCGCATCTAAAATTTTATGTCGTACAAACTCATCATGATAACGTAAGCCATCTGGGTTTAAAATCTTTTGATCATCTAAGACAATAGCATTATCCAAACTCCCACCTTGAGCTAAACCAATACTACGAAGATATTGAACTTCATGTAAAAAACCAAATGTTCGAGCACGACTTATATTTTCTTTATATTCCTCTATAGAATAATCAAATCGAAACTTTTGTTCCCCAATAGCAGGATGATCAAAATCAATTGAAAAATCATAAATTATATGATTTGAAGGAAGTAATTTTACAAATTTATTATCAATTTTTACCTCTACCTCTTTTTGTACAATAATAGCTTTTTTACTTTTTGTTTGCTCTTGTATTCCTACTTCATCTAACAACATACAAAAACCACTGCTACTTCCATCTAAAATTGGTATCTCATCATTATCTAAAACTACTCGTAAATTATCAATACCATAAGCATAAATAGCAGAAAGTAAGTGTTCTATAGTAGAAATTACTACGCTATCTTTCCCAATAACTGTTGCCATTTTTGTATCTATTACATATTCAGGTGTCAAAGGGATAGTGACCGCTTCGTCATTTCTATAAAAAACTATCCCCATATCATCATCAAGTGGTTCCAATATCATTTTTACGGGAATACCTTTGTGTAATCCTATTCCAACAATTTCAACACTTTTTTTAATTGTTCTTTGTTTCATTATTTGCCATCTATATCTTGTTTTGCTTTATTTAAAATATCTGTAATTCGTACTTTGATCCAATTTCTATCCATCCATTCAATAGGATTGACCTCAATACCTTGTATTAAAACTCCAAAATGAAGATGATCACCAAATACAGCACCAGAAGAACCTGTATTTGCTATTTTTTGATTTTTTTGTAGATCATCTCCCACTTCAACATGTTGGGAACTTGTATGTGCATAAAGTGTTGCTAATCCCATCCCATGATCTACGATAATAGAATTTCCATATAGACCTAGATAACTTTTAAATATAACTTTTCCTGGATTTGAGATACGCACCGTTGCTTTTTTTATACTAGCCCAATCTATTCCCAAATGCCAAGCATCATTAATCTTTTTACCATCTAAATAATAATGTCTTCTTTCTCCATACCCAGCAACTGTTTTTGAACCACGCAATCTTTTAAAGGCTTTGATCTCAAAATTATCTATTCTATCATCAGAGCGATTATTAAGTATTGTTTGTTCCATAGTGTGAATATTTTTATCTCTCAATACTGTATTTGAATAGATAAATATTTCACTTACACTATTAGGTATTGGCTCAAAACTTTGCTCCAACACATTCGCACTTACATTATTAATAAATTTTTCGCTTAATTTGATTTTGTCATTTTTATAATTTTTCTTTTGTATATACAAAGGAACTTTGGTAATAGTTATATTATTTGCTTTATCTGTTGCCACTAGATTTACTCGACGAAAAGAATCTATATCCATAGGCCATGCTATTAATGCAACATAATAATCTTCTTTATAGTAAGGAGTCAAATGAAATTCCATCGTATCATTAAACACTATTGAAGCTTTTTTTAAATTATCATCCTTTACTTTTACTATCACAACTGCACTTCCACCTCTTTGAATATATCGAGAATTTCTCAAAACATTTGCTATCGGTTTTTTTGTATCAATTTGTACATTGATAGTTTCAATAATTCTATTTCCTTCTAAGAAATTCCATTTACTATTATCTATCGCTTCAATCTCTAAAACAGTATTTGTCCCTTTATAAAACATGTCAAGCTTAGGAGGATTTATCTCTAAAACAATCTCTTTAGGACTCTCTTTCATCACTTTTTGTTCCAAAATAATATTATTTTTTCCATCTTTAAAAGTGATTTTGTAGTACTTTATTCCAGTATCATCTTTGAGCGTAATTTGTACTTTAGATTTCAAATTCCAATAAATATTTTTTTCAGATTCTATGATAGGTTTATTTTGTTCAAATACAGGCGATAAATACAAATAGCCAATACTTCCCAATAAAATTATAAAAATCAAACTTACTAAAACACCCAATGTACTCTTGTTGTTTCTTTTAAATGCCAAAATACTTCCTCAAATCTATATATTATGCTTTAATTGTATCGTAAATTTATTAAGTTCTTCTATAATGAAGTTGTTTATATCCCTCTTTTCTTTTTTTATAACTACTCAAAGTAAATGGATTGTTAATATCTAAGATATCTATAGCTAAACAGTCACTTCCACCTCTTCCTATTCGCCCTAAATACTGAACTAAACGACCATAATAAGAGATAGGTGTTGCAAAAATAATTGTATTTAAATGAGGGAAATCAATCCCTTCCCCAAAAAATGCAGTTGTTGCCAATACCAAAGAAGCATTATGCACTTTATCCATATTTTCTTTCTGTTGTACTTTTTTTAAACTTCCATGAACACTTACATATTCAATTTTTTTTGATTTTAGTAATAATTCCAAATTTTCAATATGTTCTATTCTATCAGTTAAAAGTAAAATTTTTCGTTTTTTGTATATTTCTATCTCATTTAAAATGAGTAAATTTCTTTCATCATTATTCACAATTTCATTTATCAAATCAGAAAAATTATCCACACTACTCATAAATTGACTCTCTACAACTTTTAATTTATTTATTGTATTTTTTTTACTCTTAATCTCATAGGCAACAGAACCCAGTTGTTGAAAAATCAATGGTTCCATCCCATCTTTTCTATTTGGTGTAGCACTTAATCCTAAAATATATTTTCCACTAAACTCTTTTATTATTTTTTCAAAAGTAAGTGCTGCAATATGATGACACTCATCTACAATAACAAAAGAGTAGTTTTTGACAATATCTATATTGTTTTTGAGACTTTGCATCGTAGCTACATCAAGTTTGTTATTTAAAGTATTTTTACTTTTTCCCAAATATCCTATCTCATTTCTTTCATATCCAAAATAATCTACAAATCGCTCACACCATTGGTCTAAAAGCATATTTTTATTGACAATGACCAGAGTATTACATTTGCGTATCTCAATCATTTTAGCACCAATTAATGTTTTACCAAATCCAGGAGGTGCAATACACAAAGAAAAATCTTTTTTTACGATATGCGCAACTGCTTTTTCTTGCTCTTCTCTCAAAGTGTATTGTATTTGTTTAAATTCTTCCTCTTGGTAAAAACGTTCATCTTTATACGAAGTATCCAATCCAGCCTCATGAAACAACCCTATCACACTACGCATAAGCCCACGAGGAAGTATAAGTGTATCGTTTGTTTGTACTGCACTTATAATAATATGAGGAATGTTATAGAGAGGTTTACGTAGCTGTTGTAATATCTTTACTTGAGGGTTCTCAAAACTTGAGATAGATTCCAATTTATTTCGTAGCTCTGAAGAAAGAAAAGTTGTGTCGATATAAATTGCATTTTTTAAGACTATATAATCTGTATTATTTTTTTGTTTTTCATTTTCTAATTGTTTGATTTCTAAAGAGATAGCATCTCTTTGAAGATACAATTCATTGAGTAACTCATCAATTGATTTCATTTTTGGATTCAATTTGTTCTGTTTTGGTTACTTCCAATTTATTATATTGACTCAACATAGTGGAGTTTTTCTTTTTTCCCTCACCCTCAAATATTCCATCTTTTTCAATCACCAAATTATCATATTGCATTTTCCCTATCACTCGACCAGAACCCAAAATATTTACTTTTTCTACATCAAATAAGCCATCAATAAGTCCATTGACTGTCATTGTGTTGGCTCGTATCTCCCCTAAAACTTCCCCATTTTTTCCAATAGTTACATCTTCTGAAGCCACAATAATTCCTTCGAAACGACCATCAATAAAGATAGAACCTTTTGTATCAATCATCCCTTTAATTGTTGTACCCGAACTAATTACTGTTGTACCAGTTTGTTCTGTTGATTTTTTATTAGACTTACCAAAGATTCCCATTGTACTCTCCTTTGTTTCTCAAATATCTCTTCATAATTTTGCATATTCCATTTTATAAAATCTGTTGGATTTAAAATTCTTCCACCGTATCGAACCTCATAATGGAGATGTGGACCATCACTTTTTCCACTATTTCCACTTTTTCCAATCACCTGTCCTTTGCTTATTACATCACCTAACTTTACATCCACAAATCTCAAATGCCCATAGAGTGTCTCAAAACCGTAATTATGTGAGATAATAATCACTCGACCAAAACCACCTTCATTTTTATCTTGGATATATCGAACAACACCATCTGCTGTAGAGCGTATCTCTGTACGTCTTGCTGCTCGCAAATCAAGCCCATTATGAAATTTTTTATTTTTCGTCAGAGGATGTGTTCTCCAGCCAAACTTTGAAGTAACCTTACAAGTAGGCAAAGGGCATTCACTAGGAATAGTTTGTAACATAAAAGTTTTTACAGAAGAGGTTAGTTTTGCTAAAGTTACTCTTTGTATTAAAGTATTATTATCATCTTTTTGAACACCAATAATCTCTTCAATCTCTTCAAGTTGCAATCCCAACTCTTTTATCTGTTCTTTTTTTTCTTTTATCTCTGTACTATATACATTATTTTTTTCAAATAAAACATCTCTATCTTGTGAGAGCTTATGCACATTTTTTGACAAGTGTGAAATAGCAAAAAAACTTCCTGATATAACAAGGAGTATAATAAAAATTGTCCATACTATAATTTTTTTAATAACTTTATGAAGATTAAAAGAGGATGTACTATTAATATCTGAAATCGTTATAACCAATCTATCTTTTTTCATATAAAGCATACCCTTTCAAAAAACTTTCAACAACTAAAAAAGAACCAAATACCAAATAATAATTTTCTTTTTTCAAATTTATTATATCAAAATCATTTACCTTTAATGATAAATTTTTGGCAGTTTTTTCTAAAAGAGATTTTTTTACTATTCTTTTATCATCGCATGATATAATTTGCACTTCACTTATATATGGTTTCATCAAAAGTAACACCTCTTGATAATCTTTATCATAAAAACTATTATAAACCAATACAAATTTATGTTTTTCTCCTTTGAGCTCTTTTGCAATAGTCACAGCTGCTAGAGGATTATGACCCACATCTACAATAATATTAGAGGTAATTCTTTCAAACCTTCCAAATAATTTTGGCACAATATAGTCAAAATTTTTAAAGCCCAAATATTCTAATACAGTTAATGCTACTTGAAGATTATTTTGTAAATAGTCTGGGAGTAACTGTGTATCTACATCTAAAGTATATCGCTTTTTTTGTATCTCTTCTTTGTCTAAAAGTATCTTATTTTTAATATCTTCAACTTCATCAAAAATCTGATTAGAAAGAATAAATCGAGTATCACAACTTCGCATTTTGGTAGCTGCAATCTCTTCTACTGTATTTCCCAAAAAACTTTGATGATCAAGTCCAATGGTGGTCACAATAGTCAAGTCATTCTTCACTACATTTGTAGCATCAAACTCACCACCCAAACCAGCTTCAAGTACTAAATACTCTTTATCTTTACTCAAGTAAAGTGCTAAAAGTGTTGTATACTCAAAATAGGTTAACTTTTCTAATAACAGCTCTGGTAATATCTTTTGCAAAGATCTATGTGCATCATTGAGTATACTATCAGATACATCTTTTCCATCTATCCAAATTCGTTCATTAAATTGTAATATATGTGGAGAGCTATAATGCAAAACTTCTTTATCAAGCTGGTGTAAAATAGAAGCCAAATATCTTCCTGTGCTTCCTTTACCATTTGTACCAACAATATGTATAACATATGGCAAAGTAATGTTGACAGATAAAATTTCCCATGATTTTTTTATTACATCATAATCAATTTTATCATAATACAAACTTTTCTTTTCCAAGAAATCTACTAACGGTATAATGACTATTCTTTCATACTATTAACAGCAATTTTAGAAAACAAATTACTCAATGCTTTTGTTGATGCAATTTTTGCAGCTATATTCTTTTTTTGGTCAGTTAAAGAAGTATCACTATCCGCAGAATAGTCATAATAATCACTTAGATTTAGAGTTTTTACAGCTTCATCTTTTTTATTATAAGAAACAGAAATATTTACAGTTGTTCTATAACTTTGTGCGTATCCATCATCATCCGAACTAATAGCTGTATGACTTACATCAGCAAGAGCAACCGTTACAAATGTATCTGCTTTTTCTTTATTATCCGTCAGTCTGGCTTTAAACTGATTGAGGATCATCTCATTCATAGCATCTTTAACATAGACAGAACTTTGTGTATTCTCTATATCTACAGTAAGAGAGACAAATACATTTCCGACAATTGCATCTTTTGCATAATAAGAAGAGGGTTTGTATCCACATCCTAAAAATAATACACTTATTAAAAATAATGAGACAAGATATTTCAAATTTATCCTTTTACCACTAAATTTACAAGCTTTTTAGGGACAACGATCTCTTTGATTATCTCTTTTCCATCTATCCACTTTTTTGTATTTTCATTTTCTTTGGCAGCACTTAAAATCTCTTCTTTTGTTGCACTTGGAGCCACTTCAATTTCACCTCTTTTTTTACCATTTACAGTAATTGCTAAAGTGATACTATCTTGTACAAATACTTCCTCTTTTACAGCAATTGTATTTTCAAAATTAACACGAGCAAATAATTTTTCACTCAATTCCCAACAAGTATGTGGAATGATTGGCTCTAAAATATTTGATAATATATAATACCCCTCCAACCAAACAAGAGAATTTGTTTGTTTATTTAAAGCATTTAAAGCTTCCATACAAGAAGATATTAAAGTATTAAAAGCAAATGTATTATTCATCACTTCATCAGATTTTTGTAACGCTTCATATACTTTTTTACGAGCTTCTTTCTCCTCTTTATTTAAAGATGAATGGTCTATCTCTTCTATTTTAGAAGCATTTGCACCCTCACATTTACTAGCATTTTCATAAAACTTTCGTATAAATCTATAAGCACCCTCAACGGCACTATCATTCCACTCTAGCTCTTTTGTAGGAGGTGCTGCAAACATCATAAAAAGTCTTGCTGTATCTGCTCCATATTTACTGACAATAGCATCAGGATCGACTACATTACCTTTAGACTTAGACATCTTAGCACCATCTTTTAAAACCATCCCTTGAGTTAAAAGATTTTTAAATGGCTCTATAGAATTTGTATATCCTAGTTGATTTAACGCTTTTGTAAAAAATCGAGCATATAAAAGGTGTAAAATAGCATGTTCTATTCCACCTACATACTGATCGACATCCATCCAATAATCAGAGTTAGATTTATCTACACCAACATCATTCCATTTTTCAGGATTTGTTGCATATCGTAAAAAATACCACGAAGATTGTACAAAAGTATCTAAAGTATCAGTTTCTCTTGTAGCTTTTTTCCCACACTTCGGACAAGTAGTATGTTTCCAAGTAGGATGATTTTCCAGTGGATTCCCCTCGCCTGTAATCTCTACATCTTCGGGTAAAGCAATAGGTAAATTTTCTATTTTTTCAGGGACAATTCCACAATCATCACAATGTACAAAAGGGATAGGAGCTCCCCAATATCGTTGTCTTGAAACACCCCAGTCTCTTAGTTTATAATTGATCTGTTTTTTACCAAGTGATTCTTGTTCAAAATCATACAAAATAGCTTTTTTAGCTTTTGTATTTTTTTGCCCATCATATTTATCACTATTGATAAGCTTACCCTCGCCTGTAAATGCTTCACTCATATCGCTATCATTTTCGATCACTACATTGATAGGAAGATCATATTTTTTAGCAAATTCAAAATCTCTTTGATCATGAGCAGGAACTGCCATAACAGCCCCTCCACCATAAGAAGCCAAAACAAAGTTAGCAACCCATACAGGTACCTCTTTTAAAGTCAAGGGATGAACTACAGTGATCTCCAAATCCAAACCAACTTTTTCTTCTGTTGCTCTATCTCTTTCAGTTACCTTCTTCATAGCTTTAATAGCTTCTATTTTTTCATCACTTAAAAGATTATTTTCTATTAAATAAGAAACTATTTCATGCTCAGGTGCAAGTGCAGAGTAACTTACTCCATAAACAGTATCGGGTCTAGTTGTAAATACTGTATATTTATCAAATTTATTATCTAACTTCGTTTTTGTGTCAGCACTTAAACTAAAGTCAAATTCCAACCCTTCACTTCTCCCTATCCAATTTTTTTGCATAGTCAAAACTTGTGATGGCCACTGACCCTCTAAATCTTTTAAATCATCTAAAAGCGTTTGAGAATATTTTGTAATCGCAATATAGTATCCAGGCATCTCTTTTTGTACAACTTCAGTACCACATCGCCAACAACACCCATCTTCAAGTTGCTCATTTGCCAAAACTGTTAAGTCATGTGGACACCAGTTTACTGTTGCAGATTTTTGATATAAAAGACCCTCTTCATACAATTTAATGATAAATTCTTGTTCCCATTTTGTATACAATTCATCACTTGTTGCAAACTCTCGTGTCTTAGAAAAAGAGAGACCTAATCCCTCAAGCTCATTTCTCATATAGTCTATATTTTCATAAGTCCATTTTTTAGGATGTGATTTATTCTTAATCGCTGCATTTTCAGCAGGCATACCAAAACTATCCCAACCAATAGGATGTAAAACATTACAATTATTCTTTCTAAAGTGCCTAGCAAAAGCATCGCCTAAACAATAGTTTCTTACATGTCCCATATGTATTCTTCCACTTGGATAAGGAAACATACTTAAAATAAATTTCTTTTCTTTTGCTTTTGCCTCTTCTGAGTTTTCATCAAAAGGTTCATTTGTATTGTTTTCATTCCAAAAAGTTTGCCATTTTTGTTCTATGGCAGAGTGAGTATATTCCATATTAGTATTCCTTATCTTGTGTTTTTGCACTTTCTATAAGTGCTAATGCTATTGAAAAAACATTGGCTACTACAGCCCCTATTGCTAAAGCTATCGCTAAATCGACATTATCAGTAAATGTAAATACTATAAATGCAGGGATAAGGTGTAAGTCAGCTACTAAAGAACTCGCAAGGAGTTCAGCCGCCAATAAATTTCGTACACCAATTTTTAGAATTGTTGATATTACATTGACCCCAGCTGCTAAAAATAAAGCAATCTCATTTTGCTCATACAAAAAACCCGCTGTTGTTGTTAAACTCATCAATGAAAAGAATATATAAATCACTTTACCCCAATCCATAAAAACTCCTAAAATTTAGTATCTATTATTTCGCATTGTATAGCAACGTTGGTTATATTTTGGTTAATGAGTCAAATTATTAATTTAAACTTTTATTTAATGAAATTATTGTATTATAATTGTTATACCAAATTTACTGAACTGAGGCTTTTATGAAATTTATCTTATCACTATTTTTTTCTTTATTTATTGTTGGATGTACCTTTAATCAAAACGTACAAAAAAATGAACCAAACAGATCATCAACAGTAAAAGAGGAGCTTATAAATACAGATCTTCACCCTATTTTTACGAACCTAAATAATACTATCCTTGAAATTGCAAATCAGTTATTTGATGCACAAGCGACTCATTCAAACCCAACAAAAATCATTTTAACATCTTTTGTAGACTTGGAAAACTTCGATAAAACTTCTACATTAGGGAGACTCTTAAGCGAAAGTATGTTTAATGAACTTCACATCCGAAAATTTATTGTAACTGATTTTAGAGGACAAGATAATGTTTCTGTCAATAAAGATGGAGAGTTTCATATCACAAGAGATACAGAAAAACTCAAAGATGATATTACAGGTATTGAGTATATTTTAGTAGGAACTTATGTAAGATTTGAAGATAAAAGTCTCCTTATAAATGCAAGAATTATAGACTCAGAATCAGGAAAACTTTTCTCCTCAGCACGTGTCATATACAAACCAAAAAACTGTGAAACATTTAATCTTTGTGGAATCAATTATAAATCATCAAAGATTGTAGATAAAACAGACTATTTATATAATACGCAAGTAAATGAAAATACAAATTCATTTGCAATTATTCCAGATAAAAGTGAGAAATAAACACAATGAAACTACTATTCTTAACAATCTCTTGTGCATTTTTCTTTTCTGGTTGTCTTATCAACAAAAACAATGACAACTCTTACAAATTAGCCTACATGCATTCGACTAGTATAACAGATTTTAATGAACTTACAAAAGATCTACTCAATGATATATATCCAACTATTATAGAGATAAAGGAGCGTAATCAAGTAATATCCCCTTTATATGTAACAGACTTTGCCAATTTATCACAGCTAGAAAACAAATCAACTTTAGGCTTTATACTTTCAGATGAACTCAAAACAAATGTAAGTCAAATGTGTAATTGGCCTATTTATGCAATAGAGTTTACAAAGTATCTTAAAATGGGTCAATCAGGGACAAAACTTCTCTCAAGAGAGATAAATGATCTTAAATATACCCAAATGAATACAAAAACATATGGATTAGTAGGGACATATTCTTTGACTCAAAGACAACTAATTTTACAACTCAAACTGATCAATCTTAACAATGGTGTAATTTTAAAATCTTCTTCAAAAAGAATTGAATTAACAGATGAGATCATAGAACTAGAAGCAAAACGAAAACCAAAACCAGCAGCAGTTTATCGACCTGTCATTTTATAACACAAATTAAAAATAAAGAGTTTAGAGCAACTCTTTAAACATCAAATTAAATTTCACATCTCCACGGAACTCATTTTTTGAGATTGTAGCTGTAAAACTTATCTTATCCCCTACACTTACCTCTTCAAAATCTATAAATATCACTAACTCTATATTGGCACTATCATCCCCAACTACAAGTTTTGTAAACTCTTTATTTTTTCCCATTTTCATACTATTTATTACTGATACATTTGAAAATGTCAACAAAGGATAAGGATTTGTGATTCCAAATGGACGGTATGATTCTATAATATTATATACTCTATGATTGATATTTTTTATATGAAAACCACCCAAACTTTGAGTACTTTTATCCTCATCCAATACAGATACTTCTAAAATATTTTGATTTATCTGTTTTTTAAATTGTTCTAAATTTGCTGTTTGTATCCCTAAACCAGCAGCTTGTTTGTGTCCACCAAAACCTTTAAGTAAAGGGCTACATGTTTTGATAAGTTCATAAAGATTTATAGCCGAAGTACTTCTAGCACTCGCTTTCGCATTTTCACCCTCTATACTAAAAACAATAGCAGGTTTTTTATATTTTTCACATAGTTTTGAAGCTACTATTCCCACTATTCCCTCATTCCACTCTTCACTTGCTACTACAACCACTTTATCCTCATCATCTACTTGCTTTTTAGCTTCTTGAAACATTTTGAGCTGATCTTCTTTTCGTGATTCATTTAACTCAATAAGATAATCCAACTGCTCATTTGCCTCTTGTTCGTCATGAGAAAGTAAAAACTCCAAAGCAATTGAAGGATCAGACATACGCCCTGCACAATTAATCAAAGGAGCTATTTTAAAGCCAATATCTTCCTCTGTAACACTATCCAAGCCATATCGTTTTCGCAATGCAACAATCGCAGGTCGAGATGATTTTGCTAAAAGTTTTAGACCTGTTTTTACCATAGTTTGATTGAGACTTTTCATAGGCATAATATCAGCAACTATTGCCAAAGTTACAAGATCTAAAAGATCCATCAAATTATATTCAATTTGTAACTCTTTTTTTATACTCGCACACAAATACCAAGCAACTTGTGCACCACATATCTCAGAAAAAGGGAAACTACAGTCACTCTGTTTTGGATTGACTATAGCATACGCATCGGGTAATATATCGCCAACGGTATGATGGTCAGTAATAATCAGATCAAGCCCTCTTTTTTTACAAATACGTGCTGATTCTACAGCACTAATACCATTATCAACTGTTATCACTATCCCCTGATCTATCTGCTCCAAAATAATAGGACTCAGACCATAACCATGCTCAAATCTATTAGGTATGATATGATTTATCTCTATACCTAAAGCGGTAAAAAAGGTCACCATAAGTGCTGTAGAAGTCACTCCATCAACATCATAATCACCTACAAGGTTTATCGTTTCATTGTTTTTAATGGCTTGGGTGATTCTTTGTGTTGCACGAGTCATGTCTTTAAAGGTATCAGGAAGTGGTAAACTTTTAAGTGTACGAAAGAGGTCATTTTCTATTCTACTGTGTAAAATCTTTTCTATATCTTCTATTTCTAATAAATTATTCATAAAGGATTATATCTTGTTTGCTTTAAAATATGGAATAAGGAGGTAAATTACTGAAATATAACCCCTTAATTATTTCAGTAATTTTTAATTTTAATCTATAAACTTCCCATTACTTGTCCGTTGGGCATCCATTATCTCAATCTCTCTAGCTCCTGATATCACAATATCAGAATCCAAACCAAAATCAAGTTTTTCATCCCTTTCATCATAATTAACAGAATTTAAAATCACTTTCAGAGACTCCATTCTTGCTTTTTGTTTATCATTTGATCGAATGATAGTCCATGGTGCATTGTGTGAATGTGTTTGTTTCATCATATTATATTTTGTATTTGTAAAATCATCCCATCGCTCTTGTGCTTGCATATCAATTTCACTCAATTTCCATTGTCTTAGAGGGTCATTTTTGCGTCTCTCAAATCTTCGTGCTTGCTCATCTTTTGTCACACTATAATAGAGTTTTACTAAGATTGTCCCTTGTCTTGTCAAATCATTTTCAAAACCAGTGACACTTTTCATAAAATCATTGTATTCTTTTTTTGTACAAAAATCAAAAACAGACTCAACCATCGCTCTGTTATACCAACTTCTATCAAAAAGCACTATCTCTCCACCGTGTGGAAAATGTTGAATATATTTTTGATAAAACCATTGCGATTTTTGCTCTTGTGTTGGTTTACCTAAAGCCACCACTCTATAATGTTTTTCATCCATATATCGAGTGACTCTTCTAATAGTTCCACCCTTTCCAGCTGCATCTCTCCCCTCAAAAAGAATAATCATCTTTTTATCATTTTTTTCTAAATATTGTTGTAATTTAATCAATTCTGCTTGATACGGTTTGAGTTTTTTCTCATCATCTCTTTTTTTAGTTGCTTTATTTACTACACTATTCTCATTTTTTGATTTTTTAAATGTATCGATTAATTCTTTAATTGATACCATATTTCCATCTATCTCATACTCTTTTTCCATTTTTATCTCTCCTTAAATTAAATTTTATAATACTCTTTCATCTCTTTATTTTCTCCCTACTACAACACCATACCACGAATCATAAAATAAATTAGTGCAGATAGTACAGCAGCAGCAGGTACTGTAATAACCCATGCAGCGATGATCTTTTTAACCGCATCTCTTTTTACATATTGTAC
>Ga0193965_1000152_pt1 | contig 24165 bp, 21 predicted proteins | sample FB_8_MG_FD_140330 | JGI IMG/M metagenome (GOLD analysis project Ga0193965, IMG submission 140330) | Microbial mat bacterial communities from the Broadkill River, Lewes, Delaware, United States - FB_8_MG | ecosystem: Environmental > Aquatic > Freshwater > River > Microbial mats | place: USA... | reverse complement strand
CAACGAAGTTCTAATGATGGCTTATATGGATAAGCAAGCTTTAGAACTTTCTCTCTCTACAAAAGTAGCACATTATTTCTCCCGTTCAAAACAGCGCATTTGGAAAAAAGGTGAATCAAGTGGCCACACGCAAACTATCCACTCATTTAATATTGACTGTGATAATGATACGCTTCTTATAAAAGTTACACAAGAGGGTGTAGCATGTCATACAGGAAGACGTTCATGCTTTTTTACAGAGCTGGAATCGGGTGAAGCTACAAGTGAGGTAGAAGTGAACTCTGAGGCTATGTATGGCGTCATAGATACACTTTACCATACAATCCAAGAGCGTAAGAATGCAGATCCATCAACTTCATGGACAGCAAAGCTTTTAAGTAAGGGTGAAAATACAATACTTAAAAAAGTTGTAGAAGAATCTGGTGAATTTTGTTTTGCATATAAAGACAATGATGAGAGTGAGATGGTGTATGAAGCTGCAGATTTAACATATCATATGTTAGTAGCGCTTGCTTCAAAAAATATATCTCCAGATAGAATAAAACAAGAGCTTGCTCGTAGATTTGACATGAGTGGTATAGCCGAGAAAAACTCTAGAGAAGATTAATGAAAGAGAAAATCACTACTTTCGTAAATGGATTAATCACGTATGATTACATTTTATTTGGTAGTGTTTTTGGAGTTTTTCTACTTCTTTTAATCTTCGCAATACTACTTAGAAACAAACTTGGATTAGCTGTTTTTATCCTTTTTCTCTCTTTTGCAGTGCTTATTCTCGGTCCTACATTGGGCTATATTAAGATGCATGAATATCTTTTTAAAAACTCTGTAAAACTAACATCACAAAAAAAGCTTGAGTTTGTCAATGCTATAGTTGTTAAAGGCACTTTAACAAATGAGTCAAAATTTGATTTTAAAAGCTGTAAGATTACTGCAAAGGTCTATAAAGTAAGTAAAAATGAATTGAAAAATTATATTTATCAATTTAAACCATTGAAGAAGATGTCGATTCTTGAAGAAGCTATATCAAAAGGATCGACAATTAATTTTAAAATTCTTGTAGAACCTTTTACTTATTCTAAAGACTATAACCTATCTCTAGGAGCAAGATGTAAATGACACTTTTTAACTATTGGCACTATTTCGCTTTAACTATTATATTTTTTATTTTTATAGGTGGAGTTGTCGCAGCTCTTAAGCAAGAAAAAAAGAAAATGATGTTCTCTATGCTGGTTTCAACTACAGTTGTTTCAGTTTTTTTAGCTGTATTTTCAGTATTTATTGTAGATAAATATACAAAAGAGGTAAAGCTTTATAAATTAAAAAATAAAAGACTCCTAAGTACAGAAAAGATTATCTATACAGGTATTGTGAAAAATGAAGGTAATTATCCTATAGGCGAAGTTGTTTTTGAGATTAAGCTTGTTAATAAAGGTCATGCTACAGGAAATGTTAAAGGTGGAAATTTTTATAGTCCCAGCGGTATTATGGATTTTTTCTCAAGCGGTGCAAATGTACTTCGTAAGCCTCAAACAATTACTAAAGAGTTTGTTGTTGCTAGAAATTTAGAACCGGGAGAAGCAAAATCTTTTAGAGTTTATTTTGATTATCCACCTTACTTTAGAAGCGTGGCAGATTTTTCAAAAGTTACAGGACGCTAATACTTTAGCCCTATAGCTTTGAGTGCTTGGTTGATATTTTTAATTTGAGTGTTTTTATCTCTACACCAATCTGGTGCTATAAGCGAACTATCGTCAATTCCAGCTGTTACTCTTTGAACTGACATATTTTCTGGCTTCATTTTAATGGACTCAACCAATACATCTAAATAGTCTTGTTCATCAATAGGTTCAAACTTACCTCTTGTGTATTCATTGGCTAACGCAGTTTTCTTTACCACATAAAGTGGATGATATTTTACTGAATCAATATTCCATTCGTATGCTTGTTTAGTTGTCTCAAGCATCATCTCTTTACTCTCACCAGGTAGACCGAAAATAAGATGGCCACATACGTTTAATCCAGCCTCTTTAGACTTTAGTATCCACTCTTTAACATTTGCACTGTCATGACCACGATTGATACGCTCTAACGTCTCATCATACACAGATTGAATCCCAAACTCTATCCATATCTCTTTGTCTTTATTAAGCTCTGAGAGATAATCTAATGTCTCTTGAGTAATAGAATCAGAACGAGTTCCGATACTTAATCCTACTACGTTAGGAAATGAGAGTGCTTTTTCATAGAGTGCTTTTAGTGTTTCAAAAGGTGCATAAGTATTCGTAAAAGATTGAAAATAAACTAAAAACTTTTCAGCACCATACTCTTTTGCTTGACGTTTACTAATGGCGTCAAACTGCTGTTCAAGCTGAATGAGTTGTTTATCTAAAAAAGGATTTTCTTGTGAGTTTAGATTAAGATGAAATCCTTTAAGATCTTGTACTGTATCTGTACTTGCACTAAAAGAATCATTTTCACAAAAAGTACAACCACCTTTTGCAACAGTTCCATCTATATTTGGACAGGTAAAACCGGATATGTTTATACCTACCTTGTAAACTTTACAACCAAACTTATCTTTAAGATAGTTGCCGTATGTAAATATTTGTTTCAATTGAAAATCTCCTTTTTTACAGCAAAGCCTGATAAAATATTTTTACTTAGGCTTTGGATTAATTGGGGATAAAAAATAAAATATGTTTATTTTATTAAACGATGTATTTACCTGTGAAACAAGCTGTACAGTATTTATCTTCATCTTTTGCATTGACACTTCTTAAGAGTGCAGCTTCATCTAGATAAGCTAAAGAATCAGCTTCTATATAGTCACAAATTTGCTCTACTGTCATGTTTGCTGCTATAAGATTCTCTTTGTCTGGAGTATCTACACCGTAAAAACACGGATCAGTAGTTGGTGGAGATGATACACGCATATGAACTTCACTTGCACCTGCTTCTTTAAGCATTCTGATTATTCGGCGTGAAGTTGTTCCACGCACTATAGAATCATCTATAACGACAACTCTTTTACCTTTAATAATCTCAGGCATTGGAGAGAGCTTCATTTTTACTTTTAAATCACGCATCTCTTGTGTTGGTTCAATAAAAGTACGACCAATGTAATGGTTTCTCATAATTCCCATCTCATAGGGGATACCACTTTGCTGTGAGTATCCTATAGCTGATGGAACACCACCGTCTGGAACAGGTATAACTATATCTGCTTCAACAGGTGCGATGTTTGCTAACTCTTTACCCATATTTTTTCTAGTTTGATATACGGATTGACCAAATACAGATGAGTCAGGTCTAGCAAAGTACACATATTCAAAAATACAATGTTTTGGAGTTGGCTCAAAAACTTTAATACTCTCAGGTGCTTTCCCCTCTTCAAATACAAGAAGTTCTCCTGGTTCAACATCTCGTATAAAAGTTGCTCCAACAAGATCAAATGCACATGTTTCAGAAGCTACAATATAACCTCCGTTTGATAAACGCCCAAGACTTAAGGGTCTAAAACCGTGACGATCACGCATAGCAAACATTTTTGTGCGGCTTAAAAATACAAGTGAAAATGCACCTTCAATTCTTTGAACAGCATCTATAATTCTATCTATAAGTTTATCTTTAGAACTCTTAGCAATAAGGTGGATTAGATTTTCAGTATCCATGAATGTTTGGAATATTGCACCCTTCTCAATAAGAGCATCTCTAACCTCTTCAGCATTTGTGAGATTGCCATTGTGAACAATAGCCATCTCACCTAAGTCATATCTTGCAAATACAGGTTGTGCATCTAAGATAGAATCATCCCCTGCAGTTGAATAACGAGTATGCCCAATTGCAGATGAACCACTTAATGTAGATAATTTAGCTTCATCAAAAACTCTCATAACTAGACCACGGTCTTTAATTGTATGAAGTTTCTTTCCATCAGAAGAGCTTATTCCAGCGGCTTCTTGACCACGGTGTTGCAATGAGTGAAGCGAAAAATAAGCTAGCTTAGAAGCCTCTTTATGACCAAAAATACCTACAACGGCACACTTTTCATTCATATTTTCTAACAAGATATATTCCTTATACTTTTAAGAATTAATAATAGTTGCAATTATACTCAAACAATATATAAATAAGATGAAAGTAAATTGAATTAGTTTATATTTTATAATTTAAAATTGGAACTATTTTTGCTAACTATTATCAAAACAAGATCATAAAAGGTAGGATATATGAACATTGTATTGCGCAACAATCTCATTCTTATCACCACTGGATTTGATACTTTAAATAAAAAGTGGATGAAAGAATTCCTAAACCACCACTCTAGAGGCATGCTTTTTTTACCAAAAGCTGTTTTGGTATTTCGAAATGAAACGCTTACTGAGATACGTAAAGAGTTCTTAAAACAATTAAGTGAACATCATGCTGCCACTCATGATTTTTCACATGAGTTTTTTTTACGTTCTATGCTTCGTTATGGAAATCAACCCATAAAAATTGAACTTGAAAAGCAAGAGGAACCTGAAACAGTAAAGGTAAACTTGTATGCTTATGATAGAGACACGGTCTTAATCTCTTTAGATAACCCTAACTCTTGGGTTATAAACTATATGCGCTCGCAGCTTGATATATATATAGAAAGAGGTACAGATGTATCTTTAGTGGTAGATGTAAGTGATTATAAAGCAAAAGCAAGACTTGAGAGAGCTCTTAATAAACGTCATATCTTACACTATCAAATCCAATATACTTATGATAACCACTTTATGAGTAGGCTTTATTCAGATTTTGCAAACTTTAGTTTTGGTAATTTGGCTGATGAAGAGGAAGAGAATGAGAACATCCACTTTTATACAATCTTAGAATGCCCTGTTGGAGCTTCACAAGATGCCTTGAAAAAAAGTTATAAAAAACTAACTAAGGTCTATCATCCAGATAAGGTTTATCATGATGATCCAAATATGGTCAAACACTACACACAAAAGTTTCAACTTCTTCAGGAAGCTTATACAGCTCTAAAAGTAGTTAGTTAATAAAGTCTTCTATTAGTTCAGCTTTTGAGCTGTTTTTTACAAGTGCTTTAAACTCTTCAGAACTATAAAGGGCTAAAGTTGCACTTTGCATACTCTCAAGTTCTTTAGAAAATCCACGTTTGGAAAATAAAGCTATTTGAGTAGGTTCTATATCAAGGCGCTCACATTTTTCTTTGAGCTTATGGTACTCTTTTTTATTTACTTTGTGGTTTGTCCATTTACATTCACCAACATAGGTTTCCTCTTTATCTGTTACAGTGAGTATGTCAATCTCTATGTTTGCATCCCAGTAACTTCCAGAGCTGAGTATTTGAGCTTCTCTAATGTGGTAGTTGAGCAAAACCTCTGAGAGTTCTTCAAAAATTAAGCTTGTGTAACTATTTTGCTTAATTTTAAAATCTTTAAAAAGTTTGTCATAATTTTCTTCAAGTATATCTTTTGTATGTGGAGCTATAAAATAGAACCAAAACCGTATAAAAGGTTGAGAGAAAAGAACCTTATGTGATATGCGATGACGTGCCATTTCACGTTTTAGTTTTCCATTTGGATTAAGACTTCTTGCTGGTTCTTCACGGGAGTATTCTAAACTTACAAGCCCTTTTTCTTGAAGGTAATTTAGTGCTGCTCCACCATTTCCATTGTTAAGACCAGCTCTGTTAAAAGCAGAAAAGATTCTTCTATCTCCAACAGCTAAGGCTCTTAGTAGCCTTTTGTTGTTATCTTCACCAAGAGTGAGTTGGGTTATTTTTTCATTGAGATTAGAGAAGTTTTTTAATATAAGCTCTTCTATAAGAACAATGATGGGTTTAGTGGTATCTACACTCCAACCAAGACCTCCAAAGACTGCAAAATACTCTATCTGTATCTCCATATCGTCGGGGTAGTTTCTGAAGTAAAAAGAACGAAATTGATTTAAAAGTTTAGAATTAGTCATGGTTTGTATTTTATCATAACTCTGTATTATTTTATAATTCACTTCCCCATCGAATGGCGTCAATACCATATTTTTCACGAAGTATTTGTGCCTTTTTTGTTAGGTTCTGCATCTTTTGTTCATCATAAAACCCTATTAAAGAGAGCTCCTTTTTAGAATCTTTAGTAAATGATGAACATACGATACTGATTCTAATCACATGAAGTCTTTTATGTATATCTGCTTCATTAAAAAGTTGTACACATAGGTCATTAAATTTTTTTTCCGTAAAAATTTCAGCTAAAGATATGTTCTTATGAGATTTTTGTCTCATCTCATAAGAGAGCCCGAGGTGAAAAACAGTAGGGATAACATCTAGTTTTTGAATAGCATAACTAAGATGACGTGCTAAAACATGAACGCGACGTTTAAGTTCAACTCTGTCATATAAAGGTTCAATAGTTCGAGAAATTCCAATAGATTTTCGCTTAGTTTTAGTCTGAATCGGGGCATCACTTATCCCACTTACACGCAAGTAAAGCTCTTTTGCATAAGGTCCCCATGATTCTACAGTACCACGCCTTTTAATTAAATCTCCTAAGGTGTATATTTTTGCTTCATAGAGTCTTTTTTTCATACTTTTCCCAATCCCTGCAAAATCCTCAACCTTAATCGGGTTTATAAACTCTTCAAAATCATAATCATGTATCATTTTACAGCCAAAAGGTTTGGCATAACTTGTCGCTTGTTTTGCAATGTAGCGCGTTTTAGCAGCACCTATAGAGACCGGAAGCTTAATGTCGCGTTTAATCTCATGACGAAGATTATCTATAAATTGTTCAATCTCATCATCTGCTATCCATCCATTTAAGTCTCCATAAAACTCATCAATACTCGCTTGCTCGACTAAAGGAATTTTAGTTTGAAGGTATTCGTGAAGTTGATGTGAGAGTTTCTGAAACAAAGACATGTTTGGTGCTTTTATGATTAGTCCAGGGCAAAGTTCTAAGGCTTCTTTTATACTCATGGCAGTCTTGACGCCATAAGCACGTGCTTCATAAGAAGATGTGGTTAAAATCCCTCTTACTTTACCATCTGGATCCCTAAAAGCAGCAATGTCATCATCACTCTCTTCATAACTTTTAAAAAATGTAGGTACAAAAGAGCCTGAGTTTTCTAGATTGACAGTTTGGTTTTTTGCCTCTTTATTAAAAATTTTAGTATCACTTCTTCCACCAATAGCTACAGGCTTGTGTTCTAGTTCCGGATGGAGTATTCGAGTAGCACTAACAAAAAAGCAATCTATATCTATATGTATTTTCATATTTGAATTTTAATTGAATTTGTTTTTTTTATTTAAAATTATGGCAATTTGCCAAACTAAACTATAATTTTGTCACTATAATTAAAGTTAATACTGTAAATGTATTGTAAAAAGGAGTAAATTTGAAATTATTAAAAAAGGGTTTATTGGGTGTAATTGCAGGTACTATGATTACAGGTTCGTTAAATGCGGCAGATAAGTTTGTGCCATTACCTATATTTAATGACAGTACATATAAGACAAATATTGAAGTTGCTTTAGTTGGTGGTATGATGAACTTCAGTGAAGATGATGTAGATTCAAATGTAGTTTATGGTGTTGAAGTTTCTCTAGATTGTCCCGTGTTTACTCTTCCTGGAGATAATCTTTTAAGACAGCAATTTAGTGTAAATCGCTATAGTGATACTGGAATTGATATAACAACAATTGAAGTAAATCCTTATTATTTTATTACATTAACAGACGATATGGTTTTAGGGTTTGGACCTGGTATTGGTGGTGCGCTCGTTGATATTGAAGGTGGAGATAGTACATGGAACTTTACATATCAAGCAGGAGCTGGAATTAAATACTATGTAGATAAATTCTTAATAGGTGTAGATGCAAGATGGCAAGGTTCTAATGCTGAGGAAAATTTAGATAACACAAGATTTATGGCAAAAGTGGGATACCGCTTCTAAAACATACTAAAACAAAAGGTAAGTATCGATATAATCCCGATTATGAAATATTTACCTCTTCTAATTCTAATAACTTTTTTATTAGTAGGATGCAGTTTAAAAGACTATAAGCATACCTCTTCAAAAATAATCATTATCAAATCACCTCAGATTAAGTTTTCAGACCTTGGATTTATTCGCCATTCCGATGACGCCATTGAGGTTGAGCTTTTTGTCGCAGGTAAAGTTGTAGAACAAATATCTATAAATCATCTTATATGTGTAAGTGATGGGTGTATGAGTAAAAGTGGGTTCAATAAAGAGTACCTGAACAAGGCTTATCCTGGCGATATATTGCAAAATATTTTTTTAGGTAAAGCAATTTATGATGCTCAAAACAAAATAGAAACAGATGATGGATTTGAGCAAATTATAAAGAATAAAGATGTGCATATCACTTATAGAGTTAACTCTGAAGAGATATATTTTAAAGATACTAAAAACAAAATAATATTTAAAATAAAGGATACTAAGTAATGGCAAAATTTGTAGGTGCACACACAAGTGCAAGCGGCGGAGTTTTTAATGCTGTAAAACATGCAGAAGAGATTGGGGCAAAGGCCTTTGCACTTTTTACAAAAAATCAAAAAAGATGGGATGCAAAACCTTTTGATGCTAAAACACTTGATACTTGGTTTGACGTTTTAGAAAAGAGTGGGATTGAGCCTAAGCATATTTTGCCACATGATTCTTACCTGATTAACTTGGGAAATCCTGATGCTGAAAAGTTAGAGAAAAGTAGAATGGCGTTTATAGATGAGTTAGAGCGTTGTGAGATACTAGGGCTTGATAGATTAAACTTTCATCCGGGAAGCCATTTGGTAAAACTCAGCGCAAAAGATAAAAAAGATCCTGAGTATATAGACAAGGTAGAGAAGGTTTGTCTTGACGCCATTGCAGAGTCTATAAATTATGCTCTTGATAAAACAAGTAATGTAAAGGCTGTAATGGAAAATACGGCAGGACAGGGAACGAATTTGGGATATAAATTTGAACACCTATCTTACATTATAGATAAGATCGAAGATAAGTCTCGTATCGGTGTTTGTATAGATACTTGTCATATGTTTACAGCAGGATATGACATAAGAACGAGAGAAGCCTACGATAAAACATGGGGAGAGTTTGATGAACTCATAGGTGCTAAATATTTAATGGGTATGCATATTAATGATTCCAAACCACCATTAGGAAGTCGTGTAGATAGACACCATTCACTTGGAAAAGGTGAAATCGGTCTTGATGCATTTAAGTTTATTATGAATGATGAAAGGATGGATGATATCCCACTGGTTTTAGAGACTATAGATGATACTATTTGGAAAGAAGAGATAGAACTTTTATACTCATTTGTAAAATAATTAAATTTTTTATGTTTTTTTTGTTACACTTGATTCTATTTTTAAGGAGTTAGTTGTGATTAAACATGTAATAAAAAGTTCTATAACGTTTGCTCTATTATCTTCATTAACAATTTTTAGTGGTTGTAGTGAGGTAGATAATGATGGTGAAAATGTTGTTGGAGATAATTTTGTAAGTGCTGAAGTTATAGATGATGTTAATGCATCTGTGATGTTAATGGCAGTAAAAGCTTCTATAGATGCAAATGCTGTAAATGCTTTTGGATACAAGGCAGTAAAAATTATTTATGACACAGTAAATCAAGACGGCGAGAGTGTTGAAGCATCTGGTCTACTTGTTATTCCAACTGCTACCCCTGAGTATCAAGCTTATTTAGCATCAATGGGGAAGATGTTCTCAATTTCTATGATTTCTGAAAATCATAGTACTATTTTTACAGAAGCTGAAGCACCAACAAGTGTTGAAGTAACAAATGGTATGCCTGATTATCCAACTGCAGTCTTAATGACAGGTTATGCTGGATTTGCTTCTGTAATTCCTGATTATATCGGTTATGGAGTATCAAAAGATACAGCACATCCGTATATGCTTAAAAAGGCATCTGCAAGAGCTTCATTAGATATGATAAGAGCAAGTGTAAGATATATGACAGATAATAATGTAATGTTTAATGCACAGCTTTATATCTCTGGTTACTCGCAAGGTGGGCATACTGCAATGGCATTAGCTCAAGAGATTGAAGAAAACAACAAGGGTGAATTCAATTTAATGGGCGTAGCTTCAATGGCGGCACCACATGACTTAGAAGCTCTTGGAGATATAGAGATTGATGCGAGTCATACTATGGTTTATCCGGGTTTTTTAGGCTATTTAGCTGACTCGTATGCTTATTATAACGAAGATCTGAATTTGTCAGATATTGTTGTAACAGAAGATGCAGCAATGTATCATGGTTTATTTGGTGGTGATTATATAAATGCACAGATTCATGGAGCATTAGGGCTTACTGAAAATTATGGATTTGGAACTTATACAGCAGATGCCTTATTTAAAACAACATTTATAGATGATTATCAAAATAGTTCAAATGCAGGAGCTGTTTTAAGAGAAAAATTTGTTGAAAATAGTACCTACGATTGGGCACCGCAAACAAAAATAAACTTGATACATTGTATTGATGATGAGATAATTCCATACACTATGAGTCAAAAGGCATATGACACATTTACTGAAAATGAGAGCCCAGATGTTACTCTGTCTTTAATCCCTTCAGCAATGATACCAGAAGCAAGCGCTACAGATCCATTTGTTCACTCAAGATGTGGAAATACAGCTTATGGTGCAGCTGTTACATGGTTTAATGCAATTAGAAATGGAGATATATAATGAAGAATCAATTACTAAAAATTACAGCACTTTCAGCTATAACTAGTAGTGTACTTATGGCTAGTGGGTATAAAATTCCAGAAACTTCAATGAATTCTGTAGCACTTAGTGGGGCAAATATTGCTCATGTTAAAGAAGCAGATGCAGCTTATGATAATCCTGCAAATATGGTTTTCATGGGTGATAATAATCATATGGAAGTAAACTTAATGTATATAGGAACTTCAGGAACTAAATATAAAGGTTCGTATGCTGGTGAAGGTTCGTATGATATTAGTGCTGAAGAGCAAACTTTTATTATCCCCTCTCTTCATTATGTATCACCAAGTATTGGAGATATAGGTGCTAGATTTGGACTCAGTATGGTTGTTCCTGGTGGTTTAACACGTGAATGGAAAGAACAACCTGCACAAGCTACAGCAGAAGAATTTACACTTCAAATAGTTGAGGTTAATCCAACTGTTGCTTTAAATATCACAGATGAAATTTCAGCTGCTATTGGATTTAGAGTCGTTCACTCATCAGGAGTTGTTAAAAGTTCTTCTGCAGCATCAAGAGATATGGAAGGTAATAGTATTGATTACGGTTATAATATTGCACTCTCTTATAAGCCAACAAATAACATAGATATAGGTGTCACATATCGATCAAATATTGATTTAACGATAGAAGGAAATGCTAAATTAAGTATTGGAGACGCAAGGGTTTATAATGGAGGAACATCTTTAACAGTTCCACTTCCTGCTGCACTTAATCTTGCAGCGGCTTATACGTTTGCAACCAAAACAACGGTTGAGGTAGTATATGAAAAAACCTATTGGTCTACTTATGAGGCAATCGATTTTAACTATGTAAGTAGTATTCCATCTATTTTAGTACCATCATTTGACAATCCAGTTCCAAGAAATTGGAAAGATTCTCAATCTTTACGTTTAGGTATTACACAAGAACTAGAGAATTTAACTCTTATGGCTGGATTTGTAATGGATGAAACGCCAACTCCTGAGAAGACTTTAGGTTATGAATCTCCTGGAAGTGATTCAATTTCAATGTCATTTGGTACTCGTTATAAAATTAATAATACAATAGATGTCGGAATTGGTGCTCTTTATTCAATGAAAGAGGACCGTACAGTGAAAAATGCAAATATAGATGGTGAGTTTAGTAATTCAAACGCTCTACTTATCTCTGCTGCACTAGGATACAAATTTTAAGGACATAATTGAAAGCATTAATTGATTTTTTAGAAACTACGCAGATTGAAAAATCTGAAATATTCACCCACTTAAAGTGTAGCGAAACTGAAGCACTAATGCTTCAGTACCTCTCTAAAAAATATATTCAAGGACAAGATGATGTTCTTGTCTTAGAGCTTCTTCAAGATCTATATGATGCACAGAGCTATGAACATTTAGAGCATTTAAAGGAGTTAAAAAACCTCTTGGAACTAGGTTGGATTCACCAACAAAGCTTTACTCCTCTCAAAATCTCTGACGTGACGCCATTAGAGCTTTTAAATACTGCAGTAGGTCTAGCCCCATCTTTTTTAAGATTATTACAAGAGGGAACTCTTGAGTCTGAACTGCCAGATATAAAACCTTATGCTGATCATTTGGAATACTTACAAGATCAATTTTTCAGGATAGAACTTTATCAAAAAATGAGTCTTATTCGTCAGAATGTGCATGAACATTCACTTGGGATAGATAGAGTACAAAATAAACTCAAGCTTCTTGAGAAAAGAATACAAGAGAGAGTAGAACAAACTTCTGAAAATCTTGTTTTAGATAAGTTTTTTAAACAAAAAAAGATGTCTAATTATGAGCAAGTTATTTTTATAGCATTACTTCGCGAAGAGTATAGCTCGACTGAGACATCACTTAGAGAGATGAACTCTCTTATAGATTTGATATCTTTAGATGAGTATGAAAGGATTAAAAACCGTTCTCTTTTAGAAGAGGGCTCACATCTTTTAAGTAGTGGCATTATAGATTATGAAGAGATGTTGAATCCTTTTGGCGGTATAGCTAGAGCATTTTTTATAGTTGATGATATCTTACAAGGGATTATCCATCCACAAAAAAATAAAAAAGTACGTCGTCTAAAACTCAATGCTTTGATAGATGAGCAAGATATTTTTGAGCTTGTAGAGCCTGAGACAACTCTTGAGGAGGTGGTTCTTAATGAAAAAACAGAAGAAACACTTCAAAACCTTATGAGACAAGTTGATAAAGAGGTAGTAGGACGTTTAGTAGAATGGGGCGTTAAAGATAAGAAAAGTGGAATCGATGCACGTATAATTTTTTATGGAGCTGCTGGAACGGGTAAAACTATGACAGCGTATTCACTTGCTAAATCCCTTAAGCGTCAAGTACTCGCATTTGATTGTTCTAAGATTTTATCTATGTATGTGGGGGAGAGCGAAAAAAATGTTCGCAAAATTTTTGATACTTTTTATGACTTATGTGAAAAAACAAAAACAGAACCAATCCTTTTACTCAATGAAGCAGATCAATTTTTAGGTTCACGTTCGAGTGGAACTATAACTGGTGCAGATCAGATGCATAACCAGATGCAAAACATTTTTTTAGAGCAGATTGAAAACTTTAGAGGTATGCTAATAGCTACAACAAACCTTCTGGAAAATATTGATAAGGCATTTTCACGTAGATTTAACTACAAGATAGAGTTTAAAAAACCAGATAAGTCACAAAGAGAAAAACTTTGGGATTTAATGCTTCCTGTCGATGCACCTTACGAGAAAGGTTTTAATGTTAAAGAATTAGCAGAATACTCACTTACAGGTGGGCAAATTAACTTAATAATAAAAAATACTGCATATAAAGTTGCAGTGAGAGATAAACCTTTATTTCATGTTCAAGATTTTAAAGATGAGATAAATCGAGAAAAAGATGCTAATTTTGATGGTGAAAAATCTATGGGATTCTTAAATAAATAACATATTTTTCTAAACTAAAACATTAAATTAAATTAAGTGTGTGAGATTACAATTTTACACACTTTTAATTGAGCCTATAAACCTAGTGTTGCGATAAGTGACATGAATTCCTACTTCCTACTATTATTACTTTTCTTTAATACTCTTTTCGTTATAGTGCATTAACTGTTTTTTCTACTATCTTTTGGACAAATCTCTAAATTTGTGAATTTGTTTTAAAGTCTTAGGAAACAAATATAAGAAAAGATTGTATTTTTAAGAGATGCAGTTTTTAATTAAAGGTAGGTTATATGGAGCATATTGCTACAGCAAATCCGTATTTTGGGGTATTTGTACTTTTCGTAGTTACATTTGGCGCATTTATAGCGACAACAGTAATAGCTCGTTTAGCGAGTCGTGCTTTAGCGCGTAAAGATAGCGAAAAGATTAAGTTATCAGTTTATGAATGTGGACCTGAGGTAACAAGACAACCAAATAGAATATCACCACAATTTTATCTATTTGCGCTTTTATTTTTACTATTTGATGTTGAGATCGTGTTTATGTTCCCATGGGCAGTTGATTTTAAACTCTTGGGTTGGTTTGGTTTTGCTGAGATGTTAATGTTTATTTTATTATTAACAATCGGTTTTGTATATGCATGGAAAAAAGGAGCGCTAGAATGGCACAACATAAAGTAAATTATACACAAGATGGTGGTTTACCGGTTGCACTTACAAGTATAGATAAAATTGTAAATTGGGGTCGTTCAAATTCACTTTGGGCCTTAACTTATGGTCTTGCTTGTTGTGGTATTGAGATGATGGCGTCAGGTGCATCTAGATTTGACTTTGACCGTTATGGAACAATCTTTAGAGCATCTCCGCGTCAAGCAGATGTTATGATTGTTGCTGGGACACTTACTAAAAAGCATGCTGAGTTTATAAAACGTTTATATGATCAGATGACAGAGCCTAGATGGGTAATATCTATGGGTTCATGTGCAAATACTGGAGGTATGTTTAATACGTATTCAACTGTACAGGGTTGTGACAGAATAATACCAGTTGACTTATATCTGCCTGGCTGTGCACCACGTCCTGAAACACTTCAATACGGTGTATTATTACTTCAGCAAAAAATTCGTGCAAACAAAGCTGGTAATGCACAAAAAGCAAAAAGGTTGATGTAATGAGAGCCTATACACCAAAAGACGATGTACAAGCAAAATCTTACTATACTGATAGATACTATGTAGCACCACAAGTTCCTAAAAGTGAAGTTGAAACTGATACTGTATTTGCAGCAGATTTAGAAGCTATAAAAGCAAAGTTTGAAGTAAAAGAAGCATATATTCAAGTTGAGCAGATGGTAGTATATATCAATGCTAATGATATTTACGGCGTTTTAAAACTAATGAGAGATGAACTTGCTTATACACAACTCTCTGAGATGTCAGCAATTGATTGGTTAGCAAAAGACAATACATTTGAGATTTTTTATCAGATGCTCTCTATGACTAAACGTAAGCGTATCAGAATTAAATATTTTATCAATAAGGGTCAAGCAGTTGATTCTGTAAATGAACTTTTCAGATCAGCAGATTGGTCAGAGCGTGAGATGTTTGATATGTTCGGTATTGAAGCAAATGGACATCCATTTATGAAACGTATTCTTATGCCATATGACTGGCAAGGACATCCACTACTGAAGACTTATCCGCTAGAGGGTGATGAGTTTGCAGCTTGGTATGAAGTAGATAAAATTTACGGTAAAGAAGCACGTGATATTATCGGACCAGAACTTCGTGATACTGCTCGTGTTGACAGATACGATTCAGAGCGTTTTGCTCGTCTAGGATTTGAAGTTCCTAAAGGTACAGAGATTACAGATGATATGGAAAAAACGGAACAATCTTATCAAGAAGATGGTGGCGTGTTCTTGATTAAAAAATTCGATAAAGAGACATCAAAAATTATTGATGATCCTCAGAGATAAGGTGGTATAAGATATGGCACAGGTAACAAATAGGTTAACACCTTTTTTTGAAAATATTACTTTTGATCGAGATGATAATGAAATCATATTAAACTTTGGTCCGCAACACCCGTCTGCTCACGGACAGTTGCGTTTAATGCTTCACCTTCAACAAGAGCAAATTGTAAAAGCTCATCCAGATGTTGGATATCTTCACCGTGGTATGGAGAAAATGGCTGAGAACATGATTTACAATGAGTTTATGCCAACAACTGACCGTATGGATTATATCGCTTCATCATCGAATAATTATGGTTTTGCACTTGCAGTTGAAAAACTTATTGGTTTAGAAGTTCCTCGTCGTGCTAAAGTAATTAGAATGATGCTTCTAGAGATTAATCGTTTGATGTCTCATCTTTTCTGGTTAGCTACTACAGCACTCGATATTGGTGCAATGACAGTATTTTTATTTGCTTTTAGAGAAAGAGAATATTTAATGGATATTATCGAAGGTTATTGTGGTGCTCGTTTAACACACGCTGCAATTCGTATTGGTGGTGTGCCTTTAGATATTCAGGATGATTTCTTAGATCAATTAAGAAAATTCTTAAATAAACTTCCACAAAACATTAAAGATTACGAAGATTTACTTGATTCGAATCGTATCTGGTTGATGAGAATGGAAGAGGTAGGAACAATACCGACTGAGATGGCATTATCTTGGGGTTGTACAGGTCCTATGCTTAGAGCATCTGGTGTTGCTTGGGATATTCGTAAAGAAGAGCCATATGAGTTGTATGATGAAGTAGAATTCAATGTACCTTTCTCAGATAAAGGTGACAACTACGCAAGATATCGTATCTATATGCAAGAGATGAGAGAATCTGCAAAGATTCTTTATCAAACAATAGATATGTATCAGCAATGTGTAAAAAATAATGAGACTGAATTAATGGCTCATGCACCAAAATATATCTCAGCTCCTAAGTTAGATATTATGACGCAAAATTACTCTTTGATGCAACACTTTGTTCTTGTAACTCAAGGTATGAGACCACCAGTGGGTGAGGTATATGTAGCAACTGAATCACCAAAAGGTGAGTTAGGTTTTTACATTAATTCACAAGGTGGACCATACCCTTATAGATTAAAACTACGTGCTCCATCATTCTGGCATACTGGAATTTTAACTGACCTTTTACCGGGTCATTATATTCCAGATGTTGTATCAATTATTGGTACTACAAACATCGTATTTGGTGAGGTAGATAGATAATGAAACGATATGATTTAAGACATTTGAAAACAGAATTTGAACCTCGCATGAAAGAGATTCTAAATGAACATAAAGCGGGTGAAGTTGCAATCTTTTTATTTGAAATAGGTGATTTTTCATCTGTTCAAAAATCAGCAGATTTAGTAAAAGAATGTGGATATGAGTTATTAAACTCTTTAAAGTTTAACGAAGTCGATTGGACTATCGTAACTAAAAGATAGGGATTATTATGAGTAAAGTCTATTTTTCTACTTGGAATGGGGAATTTATCAACAACTTTGGTAAACCAGAGGAAGAGTGGGAAGAATCAGCTTACAATTTACCAGCAACATATGATGATCACCGTGATTCTAAAGCCTTTATTGGTTGGGATGGCGTTGCATTATTTAATGCTGATGTGGATGTAATCCGTTTAGCGATGGAATATGCAGCACAATATCAAGAGTATTCAGAAGCGTGTGGAAGATGTGCTCCTGGACGTTGGGGTGGACGTATTTTATACGATCAACTTGATAAGATTGCTCGTGGTGAAGGTGCAGTAGCAGATTTGGATCACTTAAAAGAGATCGGTAAGAGTATGCAACTTACTTCTAAATGTGAGATTGGAAAAACTGTTCCAAACCCTATTTTAGATCTTATGACGCATTTTGAAGATACATTTTTAGAGTGTATCAATGAGCAAAAGCCATCAAAGCATTACCATGAAGAGGTTGGCTACATTGCTAAGATAACAGCACCATGTACTGATGCTTGTCCAGCACATGTTGATATTCCTGGTTATATTGAGGGTGTAAGAGATTTACGCTTCGATGAATCATTAAGAGCTACTCGTCAAACAATGCCATTAGCACATACTTGTGGGCGTGTTTGTCCACATCCATGTGAAGATGCATGTCGTCGTACAAACCTTGATGAACCGATTGCAATTATGGAATTAAAACGTCTTGGTGCAGATTATGAAACTGATCATGGTTTTGGTTTTTTCCATCCTGGTAAAGGTAAGAAAAAAGATCCTATAGGGAAAAAAGTTGCCGTAATTGGTGCTGGACCTGCAGGACTTACAACAGCATACTATTTAGCATTAGACGGTGTTGATGTAGATGTATATGAAGCTTTACCGGTTTTAGGTGGAGAGGTAACTGTTGGAGTTCCAGAATATCGTATGCCATGGGATAAATACAGAGAAGATATTGAAGCAGTTAAAGATTTAGGTGTTAATTTTATAATTAATCATAAGGTTACTGCTGATGAGATGCGAGAGTTTGAAAAGACTTATGATGCTACAATGATAGCCTCTGGTACTCGTATATCAAAAGCAGTTAGATGTGATAACGAACGTACTGAGATAAAAGGTTACTGGGGAGCAATAGACTTTCTTGACTGGGTGAACCTTTATGAAAAATTCGATATAAAAACACCTGAATCTGTTCAAAAACAACAAATGCTTCCAACAGATCATGTTGATTTAACTGGTAAAACTGTAGCTTGTGTTGGTGGTGGTTTTACATCTATGGATGTTGTTCGTTGTTCTATCCGTGCAGGTGCTAAACGTGTTATTATGATCTATCGCCGTGATGAGAAAACTATTATTCGCAATACTACTTATGAAGAGTATCATGAAGCTGTAGAAGAGGGTGTAGAGTTTATATTTCACTCAGCTGTTAATAAGATAATTGATGAGAATGATGTACTAAAAGCCTTAGATATTGATAAGTTTGAGCTAGTACCAGATCCTGATGGTGGGCGTCCACAACTTGTGAAAATCGAAGGTGCAACTGAAAGAATAGAAGTGGATTATTTAGTTCCTGCAGTTTCTCAAAGTGCAGATTTTTCTCATCTACCAGAAGAGTGGGAACTTGAGATGACATCATGGGCAAGTCTTAAGACAAATGGAAAAGACTATATGACATCTCGTAAAGGTATCTTTGCAGCTGGAGATTGTGAGTATGGTCCTATGACTATTGTTAATGCTGTAGGACAAGCTAAACGTGCTGCATCAGTTATTAGCCGTTATGTTCAAAATGGTGGAGAAATTACACTTACTGATGATGAGATCATGGAAGATCATTTACGTAAGATGAAAGTTTATGACAAAAACGAAAAAATCACCGGTTGGTTAGCAGGTGTTCCTCGTGCTCAATCTGAAATTCTTGATGTAGATATTAGAAAATATAACAATCAAGAGGTTAACTTTGGTTTTACACAAGAGCAAGCTATTGGTGAAGCTGAACGTTGTATGCGTTGTTATTACATCGCTATGGTAGCGAACTAAGGAGGCATGATGGAAGATAAAAAAATTAATTTTAAAATTGATGGTATCGACGTTATTGCTCAAAAGGGTGAGTCTATTTTAGACGCTGCACGTCGTATTGGAGCGTACATTCCAACAATGTGTTACCTACCAAAAACTACACCAAATGCATCATGCCGTATGTGTTCTATTGAGGTAAAAGGTCAAAATGGATTTATTTTATCTTGTAATACACCACCTATAGAAGGTTTAGAAGTTGTAACGGACTCTGATGCTTTGTACACTGAACGTCAAAATATCATGAAGATGTATAACGTCAACCATCCACTTCAGTGTGGTGTTTGTGATAAGTCTGGTGAATGTGATTTACAAAATAAAACATTAGATTTTGGAGTAGATACACAAACGTTTGCCGTACGTGATCAAGCTCGTAAAAAGAAAAAATGGGGTGTGCATACTTATGATCCAGGTTTATGTATCATGTGTGAAAAATGTACAGCTGTTTGTAATGAAGTAGTTGGAAGTGAAGCACTTTTTATTAAACCAGGTGGCTATAAGTCTGAAATTGATATTCGCCTGAAAAATTGTATTCAATGTGGTGAATGTATATCGGTTTGTCCAGTTGGTGCACTTGCAAGTACAGATTTTAAATATACATCTAATGCATGGGAATTAAAACGTGTACCATCAAGTTGTTCGCATTGTTCAGCTGCTTGTTCATTAAACTATGAATCAAAACATGCAGGTATAGATAACACTCATATAGATGGAAAAATTTACAGGGTAACAAATGAAGCAGACTTCTCTGCACTTTGTGGAGCTGGACGTTTTGGATTTGATTATGAAAATTTGATTACACATAAAGATTCTCTCGCTTTTGAAAAAGCAGTAGAAAAATTCAAAACAGCGAAGAATGTTCTTTTTACATCAGTAATTACAAATGAAGAAGCGTATCTTTTACAAAAACTAAAAGAAAAATTAGGGTTTAATTTAGTAAATGACGAAGCTAAAAAATTTCAAGCTTTTATGCACAACTTTGAATCAACTGCAAACGAGTCTTTATATAATGCAACTTTAGATGATGTTAAGAAAAGTGATTTTATCATTAGTATAGGGGCTTCGATATCAAGTGATAATCCAATGCTCCGATTTGCAATGAGTCAAGCGGTAAATCATAAAAAAGCTTATATAGCATCTATACACCCAGTTAAAGAGTATGAAATTATAAACCTTGTAACACAGTTTATAAAAAATGAAGTTGGAAGTGAAGAAGCTGCTTTAGCTATGATTGCAAATGAATTTATAGAAGATAAGTCTGAACAACAAGAATTTTTCGATTCTTTAGACTTAGGTTATTTAAGTGGTGAAAGTAATATTTCACAGGAAGAAATTTCACTCTTAAAATCTTTCTCTAAAAGAAAGCAATTATTGACACTTGTGATTGGTGAAGATCTGATTAATCACCCAAGAGCAAATAATATTGCTAAAATTGCAGGATATTTACAAAAAAGTGGAATATTTAAAGTACTAGTGATGCCAAGTGTTACAAATACTTTAGGTGTTAGTTTAATATGTGAATTAGATGAAAAAGAAGATGGCTTAAGTGTAGGTTATAACACGCAAGGTGATTTTGTTCTAAGTAGTAAAAGTGATGGAGATTTAGATATCCCTTCCTTGAATCAACAAGAGGGAACTTTCGTAAACATCGATAAAGATTTAGTTGTACTTAATGCAGGTGTAGCATATAATGGATTTGAATTAAATGATATTGCAAATGCTCTTGGTGTAAAAAGTGAAAATGTAATTGACTATACTCCAAAGCTCGGGTTTAAAGATGTGGATTTTGATAATTTGGATAATTACTATGATAATGTCGGCAAAGCTTATCGTGGATATAAAATAGATTCAAAACCAAATGCACAAAAAGTAAAAATAGATGAAGTAGGAGAATTGGAAGAGTTTAACGGCAGTGTAGTATATAGCTGTAATCCGATTAGTCAATTCAATAAGTTTACAAAAGATTGCAAGCAGATTGAAGAGAGAGCAGAACTGATTGGTTCAGAGCAGTTTGCAACTGCATCTAAAATTAAATCAGGTGATACTGTGAGGTTTACAGTCAATGGCCAAGAGTTTATGAGATACTTTAAAGTAGACAAAAATTTAACTGGTACAGTGGCATTTAATCCTAACTTTGACATGGATGCTAAAAGCTCGGAATATAGATATAATCAAGTTAAAATAGAGGTTGCAAATGGATAATATAACTATTAACATTGATGGAAAAGAGATTCAGACACAAGAGGGTGAATATATACTTAATGCTGCTCGTGCTAATGACATTTTTATTCCAGCTATATGTTATTTGACAAGGTGTAGTCCAACCTTGGCTTGTCGTATTTGTCTTGTAGAAGCTGATGGAAAACAAGTTTATGCTTGTAATGCAAAAGCTAAAGATGGAATGAATATAACAACTTCAACTGAGACTATCGAAACTGAAAGACGTGCTATTATGGAAGTATATGATGTTAATCATCCTCTTCAATGTGGTGTTTGTGATCAGTCTGGTGAATGTGAACTACAAAATTATACTTTAGAGATGGGTGTAGATTCACAAAGTTATGCAGTAAAAGATGTAGATAGAAGTTCTCATGATTGGGGACATCTTCATTATGATCCGGGTCTTTGTATAGTTTGTGAAAGATGTGTAACTGCGTGTAAAGATATGATTGGAGATAACTCTCTAAAAACTATACCGCGTGGTGCTGATGCATTAGATACTGAGTATAAAGAGAGTATGCCTAAAGATGCATATGCTATGTGGAATAAACTCAATAAGTCGGTAATAGGCTTAACAAATGGGACTGATGTTTTAGACTGTACTTCTTGTGGTGAATGTGCTGCTGTTTGTCCTGTTGGTGCCTTAGTAGATACTGAGTTTATGTATAAGTCAAATGCATGGGAACTAAAACAAATTCCAGCTACTTGTGGTCATTGTTCTGCTGGATGTCAAATCTATTACGATGTAAAACATACAAGTATAGATAATCCTGAAGATAAAATTTACCGTGTAATGAACGAGTGGAACTATGTATCATTATGTGGTGCTGGACGCTATGGCTTTGACTATCAGAATGCTGATGTAACTAAAGATGATACAGCTTTTGCCAAAGCAATAGAAGCATTTAAAAAAGCCGATACTATTAAATTTACTTCAACTATTACAAATGAAGAAGCATTAATCCTAGAAAACTTAAAAGAGAAGTACGGTTACAAATTAGTTAATAAAGAAGCTCACTCTTTTCAAAAGTTTTTACATGACTATTCAGATATAAGCGGAACAAGACTTTATGGAAGTGATCTAAAAGAAGTAGCTGCTAGTAACTTTATTGTTTCAGTTGGTACAGCAATTAAAAGTGATAATCCAAATGCTAGATATGCTCTTAATAACTCTTTAACTGTAAATAAAGGTGCAGCACTCTATTTTCATCCTTTAAAAGATCCAATTGTTGATGAGATGAGTAAAAATATTATGAGTATCAATCATAAACCTTTACAAGAAGAGACTGTTTTATATCTTATTTTAGATCTTTTTGCAGATAAAGAAAAACTTCCTAAAGAGATTGTAGATTATTTAGCAACATTTCATACAATGAAAACTATTACAGTCGAAGAAACAATTAAAGAAAAAGTTATAGAGATTGTAACAGAGACTCAAATGGATGCTGATACAGGTGAAGAACACGAAGTAGAAGTTGAAAAATCTAAAATGGTTCCTAAAAAAATATCTAAAGAAGTTGAAGTTGATGAAAATAGACTTTTAGAGCTTTTAAGTGCACCAGCTAATTTTAGTGAAAATTTAGAAAAATTCTTAAAGAAAAAGGACTCTTTCTCTTTAATTGTTGGACCTGATTTATATAATCATCCAAACTCGAAAAATTTAGCACGTTTAGTAGCATTAATAGAAAAATATGCTAACTTTAAATTAGTAATGATTCCAACATTGACAAATACATTGGGTGTATCACTGATTAACGAGCTATCTGAAGATGAAGGTCAGTATAGTATTGGGTATAACACACAAGGTGATTTCACTTTATCTGCTTTAGGTGATGGCGATCTTGATATGCCAGCAATAAATCAGCAAGAGGGTACTTTGACTTCTATAAACAAAAGAGTGAATCCAACAAATGCAGCTCTTTCTTATGGTGGTTATGTTCTAAAAGATATTGCTAATGCTTTAGGTTTAAATGCTGAGTATACTATTGATTATACAAAAGATTTACCTGTTACAAAAGGTTTTAAAGCTGAAAACTTTGATTCTTTACCTAACTACTATACAAATGCAGGTGAAGAAATTCGTGGATATGAGCTTAAAAATATGGGTAGACGTATATCAAGTGATGAAAGTGTTGAACAGATAGATGAAGCAATGAAGATAGATGGAAATATTGTCTATCTTGCCAATCCAGTAAGACAGTTTAGCGACTTCACAAATAAAGCTACTAATCTCGATGAGGAGATAGGTGTATATATAAGTGAAGAGTTCTTAAATAATTCAGAACTTAATGCTGGAGAGAGAGTAAAAGTTAAAAATGAAAATGGTGAAATAACTACAACGATTGTAAGTGATAACAAAATTGCTGGTGATGTAGTTTGTTTACCAACATTTGATTCTAAATTAAATTCAGAGGCTCTGTTTAGCGGTTATCGCTTTACTTCAGCTTCGATAGAAAGGGTGTAATATATGGAAGTAGCATATTTAATTGAAACGGTAATCAAAGTTGTTGTTGTTTTACTTATATTTTCTGCATTAGCAGGTATTGGTACGTATTTCGAAAGAAAGGTGTTAGCATTTATGCAACGTCGTTTGGGACCAATGAATGTTGGACCTTATGGACTATTACAAGTTGCTGCTGATGGTGTAAAACTTTTTACAAAAGAGGATATCATTCCAACAAATGTTGTTGGACCAATATTTAAAAT
>Ga0193965_1000151_pt1 | contig 24168 bp, 21 predicted proteins | sample FB_8_MG_FD_140330 | JGI IMG/M metagenome (GOLD analysis project Ga0193965, IMG submission 140330) | Microbial mat bacterial communities from the Broadkill River, Lewes, Delaware, United States - FB_8_MG | ecosystem: Environmental > Aquatic > Freshwater > River > Microbial mats | place: USA... | reverse complement strand
TTTTTTGAAAGTTTTTTTGATATAGAATTAAAATGTGATATAATCTCAATAAATCCTAAGAAATCATTTTTATGACTATATATAGGTATAATAGATTTCATAGTTAAATCAAATATACCTATACTTATAACATCTTCTACTCTAGGGTTTTTTAATAATGATTTAACATCTATTCTTTTATTCAATAAACTATCACCCTTTTTATTAGTCCAGCTTCTTTGCAAAGAGTTACCATTTTTATCTATTACTTGAAACCAAAGGTTTTTAAAATCTGTATTTATTTTTAATTTTTTTGAGATATCTTTTAAATCTAATCTTATATCTTTTTTATTTTCTATATCAGAAATAAGTGTAGTATCTTTTGATATAGATAAAATAATAGACCTTATTGCATTTTGTTTCTCTTTTATCAATTCATTTAGATATTTTTTAGAGTATCTTGTATCATCTAAAAATACTCGATTTTTATAACTTTGAATCTCATTTTTTTCTAAATAAACTATAAAAAGATAGTAAGAAATACTCACAATAAAAAAAATAAGTAGTAAGATGTTATTTTTAGTTAGTGTATTTATTTTTTTCATATTTTATATAATTTTCCTTTTAATAATTTATTATATCTTATTAGAACTTATATATTATATCGAGTTTTATAAATAAATTACCAATATTGTTATATAATATAATTCAAAATTATAAAAAAAGGTCTAAAAATTGAAAAAAAGCTACTTTTATCTAATATTTATGGTTGCACTCATCACTTCATACACAATTTTAAAATATGAAAAAGATAGTAAAATCAACTATCATTTAAATACGAAAACAAAACAATATTCTCAAGATTATGATGTTTTATATAATAAATATAAAAAAATATCTACTATAGTCTATAAAACAAAAATAGATACAATAAAAATAAAAGAGATATTTAAAGATGCTTATAATAGTAATAAAGTAAAACAAAAAGAGATAAGAGATAAATTATATAAAGAGTTAAAAAATACATATAGTTTGTTAAAAGAGTACAATATGAAACAGTTGCACTTTCACCTTCCAAATAATGAAAGTTTTTTAAGATTTCATAGACCTTCTAAATATGGTGATAACTTAACAAATATAAGAGATACTATAAAATATGTAAATGAAACAAAAAAACCTATAGATGGATTTGAAGAGGGTAGAATATATAATGGATATAGATTTGTATTTCCTATGCTTTATAATAACAATCATATAGGAAGTGTAGAGTTATCATTTAGTACATTAGCTATGAATAAAGAGTTTATTGATAACTTTAATGTTATTGGAAGGTTTTTAATATTAAAAGATATTGTAAAAACTAAAGTTTTTAATGAAGAGAAAAGTAATTATGAACAATCACAATTTGAAGGTTTTTATTTTGAAAAGAAAATTAATAAATTATTACAAGTTTATAACAAAAATAATTTAACTTTAAATCTATCAGATGAAACAAAAGATATTGTAAAAAGAGAATGGAAAGATAATAAAAACTTTTCACTTTTTGATACAAAAAGTAAATCTATTATAACTTTTTTAAAAGTAAAAAATCCTGTATCTAATAATGTTGTGGGTATGCTTATTATTAGAAGTGATGCTAATTATATATTTAATAAAATAAATAATTTTTATATAATGTTATTAGGGATATTATCGTTTATAATAATTAGCTTAATATATATATATAAAATTATGAATGATAAAAAAATCTTAAATATTCTTGTAGATGAAAAAACAAAAACATTACAAACTCTAAATAGAGAATTAGAAGAAAATGAAGAGCAACTAAAGATATTAAATGAAAATTTAGAAAATGAAATTTTAAAAGAGGTTTCAAAAAATAGAGAAAAAGACAAAATGCTATTTGAACAAACAAAAATGGCAGCTCTAGGGGAGATGATAGGAAATATTGCCCACCAATGGAGACAACCGTTGTCTGTTATATCTTCTAGTTCTAGTGGTATGGTTATACATAAAGAGATGAATATACTTACAGATGAAGCTTTAATTAAAAATTGTAATGATATTAATGAAAATGCACAATATCTTTCAAAAACTATAGATGACTTTAGAAATTTTATAAGAGGAGAAAGTAAAAAAGAGTTATTTAATTTAAAAACAATGAGTAATTCTTTTTTAAATGCTTTACTCCCATCTATACAAAAATATTCTATTGATATAGATATTAATATAAAAGATGATGTAGAGATTTATACTTTAAAAAACGAATTAAATCAATGTTTTATAAATCTATTAAAAAACTCGATAGATATATTATCTACTAAAAATATTCCAAGATATATCTATATAGATGCTAACATAAAAGATGAAGAGTTAATTATTAATTTTAAAGATAATGGTGGGGGAATTAATGATAATATATTAGATAAAATATTTGAACCATACTTTACAACAAAACATCAATCTCAAGGAACAGGTCTTGGACTTAATATAACTTATAGATTTATAGTTGAAGGTATGGGTGGAACTATATCTGTTACTAATGAGAGATTTGAGTTTAAAAATCAACAATGTACTGGTGCTAAATTTACAATTAAAATACCAATAAAGCAAAGTAATTAAATATATTTAATTACTTTCTATTAACTTTTTTATAATAGAATCTATTTTTTCAACTCTACTTTCTAAACTATAATTCAAACTTGTTTCATAATTCTCTTTTTGTATTTTTTTAAGTTCATCTTTATTTACTAATAGCGCATCTACTTTAAATGGAACAGACCTATCATTACTATCTTGTATTCTAGAAAAAGTATCTATAAACTCTGCACTATAATTACTTTGAGTTATAAAAACAGCAGTTTTAAAATACATAGCTTTTAAAACACTTTGTGCAAATAGTTTAAGCTCTGTAGGTAAAATAAAAATATCTGCAAAAATAAAAAGTTCATCTATCTCATCATAATCTTCAAAAAATATAACTTTAAATGGTAACTCTTTTTTAATTACTTTTGGTTTTAATCTTTGTATCTCTTTTGAAGTTGATTCTATAATTACTACAAAGTTTTGATTTCTAAGGCTTTCTAAAATCTCAAAAAAATGTTCTATACCACTTTTATTAAGATTCTTTGCTTGAAAAAATATAACTCTATCATTTTTAGATAATTCAAAATGCTCTTTAAATTTTGTTTTAATCTCTTTTGAATACTCTAAACTAGCATTATAATAAGGATATAAAACCACAACTTTATCTAAAGGTAAATCTGGAAACTTTTCTATAATTTGAGCTTTAATTTGTTTTGCATTTACTACAGTTAATTTACTTTTTTGTATCATATCGTATGAATATTCATTTAACACACCTTGATGAAAATATATATCTGGTATAATCTCTTTTTGAAATAAACCAGAAAAAAATCCTAACTCTTTATAATAATCTATATCATATAATTTTTCTAACTCTTGAATTAACTTTGTTTTATTTTTAATTGCTATATTTAATTTATCCATAATTTATATAATTTTCCCTTCATATTCTTCTAATATCTCATCTAGTTTTAATTGATTTTCTTCTAAAAGTTCGAACTTTTCCTCTATGATATTCTCTTTTTCTCTAATAATAGATGAAAGCTCTATAACTTTACTATTATCTAAATTATTTGAAGCTATTATTAACTCCTCTTGTTGAGCAGATACAAAATCCTCTAACTCCATTATCTCATTTTCTAATTTATTAACAACTTTTTTTAAAGGAGATGTTAATTTATTTCTCTCTTGAATTAATAAAGCTCTCTCTTTTTTATTTAACTTTTTACTATTAGTGTTATCTTTTTTAACAGGTTTTTCATCTAAAACCTCATCTTCCCAACCTATTTTTTCTAAAAAGTCATCATAATTTCCATCAAAATAACTAGCACCTTTATGATTAAAAACGATTAATCTATCACAAACATCTCTTAAAAGCTTTTCACTATGTGTTACTATAATAGCAGAACCTTCAAAATCTTTTATAGCTTGAGTTAAAGCATCAATTGATTGCATATCAAGATGATTTGTAGGCTCATCTAAAAACAATAAATTAACAGGCTTTGCTATAATTTGCCCTAACATAACTCTACTTTTTTCACCACCACTTAAAAGTGATATCTGTTTTGTAGCACTATCACCTGTAAACATCATAGAACCACATATATTTCTAACAGTTGATTCAGGAAGTTTTGGATTTCCTAAATATATCTCATCCATAATATTATTTTTAGGATTTAAGTGAGAAATATTTGTTTGACCAAAATGACCAAATATTGTAGATTTATTAAATTCAATCTCCCCATCTAATTGCTTTAACTCACCTGCTATTGTATTTAATAAAGTTGATTTACCTTTACCATTTTTACCAATAATACCTAATGTTTCACCTTTTTTTAAACTAAAAGAGATATTATCAAAAAGTATATTATTTTTATCATAACCAAAAGATAGATTTTTAACATCAAGAAGAAATTTAGCTGGTGTTTGTTGAAAATTAAAATTAAACTTTAAAGTTGCATCATCTACTAAATCACTTAATATATCCATCTTTTCTAATTGTTTAACTTTTGATTGAGCTAAAGCAGCTGTTGAAGCTCTTGCTTTATTTTTTGCTATAAAATCTTCTAACTCTTTTACTTTTTTATCTTGAGACTCTTTTTGTTTCTCATAAAGCTCATCATCATCTTTTAATTGATTATAAAACTTTGTTGTATCACCTTTTATAATTTTTAATTGTTTTCTATTTATACCCATAGTGTGAGTAACAACACTATCCATAAAGTCTCTATCGTGAGTAATAAGTAAAACTTCACCATCAAATGTTATTAAAAACTGTTTTAACCATCTTAAAGATAAAATATCAAGGTAATTTGTAGGCTCATCAAGAAGTAATAAATTTGGTTGGGTAATTAGAAGTTTTGCTAAGTTTAATCTTATTTGATAACCACCTGAAAAAGATGATGGAGATTTCTCTAAGTCATCTTTTGTAAATCCAAGACCAAATAAAATCTTTTCAACTTTATATATACTAAATTTATCATCATCAGCCAAAGATAATGCAACCTCATCTACTATAGTTTTTTCACTAAACTCAAGATGTTGTCTTAATGCTCCAATTTTATAATTTTTAGGGATTAAAACTTCACCACTATCATAATGCTCTTCATCTAAAATTAATTTAAAAAGTGTAGATTTACCACTACCATTTCTTCCTACTAGTCCAACTCTATCTTTACTATTCATTCTAAAGTCAAGATTATGAAATAGCTCTTGTGTTCCAAAACTTTTTGATATATTTATAAGTTGTATCATTTTATTTTAATTTTCCTTGTGAAATATATGGCATTAGTTTTTCAATACATAACCCCATAGCTGTTGATTCATACCCCTCAAAACTTTTTATATATGGTTTACAAAATCCCTCAACCATAATAGCACCAGCTTTACCTTTCCATTGATTACTTTTTAAATAGTTTTCTAAATCTTGTTTATCAAATTCATCAAAATAATATGTAGCTATAGATCTGTCTTCAATATAAGTTGATTTTGACTTATATATCATAGATGTTATAATACTAGTAGGTGTTCCACTTTGTAACTCTAACATATATTTAGCTTCCTCTTTATTTTTTGGTTTTCTTAATAGTTTATTTTGTGATACTACTACACTATCAGCTACAAGTAAAGGGAACTCTTCAACTCCATATTTTTTATATAGTTCATCAAATTTACCTTTTGATGCTATTTTTACAAATTCATAAGGCTTGTTTGTTCTAATTTGCTCCTCATCAAAACTACCTCCCGTTTGTACAAAATCTATATTGGCATCTTTTAATATTTTAGCTCTAGTTTGTGAATTTGAACCCAATCTTATTCTATTATCCATTTATTGTCCTATAATTTTAATCGCTAGATTGTATCTTAATTTTACTTATATTATATCAAAATTAGATTTTAATAACTATTTTGATAAAATATAAACAAAATGACTAAAATAATTTGTTAGGAGTATTAATGAAATTACAAGAGATAAACAAAATAGATATTGTGGGTAAAAAAGTTTTTTTAAGATGTGACTTTAATGTACCTGTTGATGAATATCAGAATATTACAGATGATAGAAGAATAAAGTCAGCATTAAACACAATTAGATATTGTATAGATAATGATTGTGCTATTATAATTGCATCACACTTTGGGAGACCAAAAAATGGTTTTGAAGAGAAGTTTAGTTTAAAACCTGTAAAGCAAAGATTAAAAACTTTATTAAAACTAGATAGTATTAAATTAGCTCCTAGTATAATTTGTCAAGAGACACTAGATATGGCAAAAGAGTTAAAATCTGGTGAGATTATGTTTTTAGAAAATATGAGATTTGAAGAGGGTGAAACAAAAAATGACCCTGAACTTTCAAAAACTTTAGCTTCAATGGCTGATGTTTATATAAATGATGCTTTTGGTGTATCACATAGAGCTCATGCTTCAGTAGAAGGGATAGCTCAACATTTTGACAAAGAGCATAAAGCAGCTGGATTTTTATTAGCAAAAGAGATTAAATTTTTCTATCATATAATTGAAGAACCAAAAAGACCATTTGTATCTATTGTTGGTGGTTCTAAAGTAAGTGGAAAACTTGAAGCTTTACATAATCTTGTACCAAAAGTGGATAAAATTATTATAGGTGGAGGTATGGCTTTTACATTTCTAAAAGCATTGGGTCACGAAGTTGGAAACTCTTTAGTTGAAGATGATTTAATACCTGAAGCTATCAAAATAATGGAAGAAGCAAAACAATTAGGTGTTAAATTTTATCTTCCTGTTGATGTTGTAGCAGCAGAAGCATTTGATAGTGAAGCATTTGCAAAAGCTGTAACAGTTCAAGAGATACCAAAAAACTGGATGGGGCTAGATATAGGACCTGCTTCTGCTCTTTTATTCTCTCAAGCTATTGAAGATGCTCATACAATTTTATGGAATGGACCTATGGGTGTTTATGAGATGGATAAGTTTGCAAAAGGTAGTACAAAGCTTTCTCATGCTGTTGCTTCTAGCTATTCAACTACAGTTGTAGGTGGTGGAGATACTGCTGATTTAGTAAGAAGAACAGGAGATGAAGATGAGATGACTTTTATCTCAACAGGTGGTGGGGCTTCTTTAGAGCTGATTGAGGGTAAAATTTTACCAGGTGTTAAAGCATTAGTGTTAGAGGACTAAATATATGAGTAATAATATAAACTTTCAAGAGTTAGCAAATAAATATCAAACACCTTATTATGTATATGATTTTGACCATATTACAAAACAATATCAAGAGTTAAAAGGTGCTTTTAAAGCTAGAAAATCTCTTATATCTTATGCTATTAAAGCAAATTCAAACTTAAGTGTTGTAAAACATTTAGGTGATATGGGAAGTGGGGCTGATTGTGTTAGTATTGGTGAAGTAAAAAGAGCATTAAAAGTTGGAATTGCCAAATATAAAATTATTTTTTCAGGTGTTGGTAAAACAGATGATGAGATAAAACAAGCTTTAGAGTTTGATATTTTAATGATAAACGTGGAGAGTGAAGCTGAACTTCATAGAGTTGAAGCGATGGCAAAAGAGTTAAATAAAGAGGCTAGAATATCTATAAGGGTAAATCCAAATATAGACCCTAAAACTCACCCTTATATATCAACAGGACTTCACGAAAATAAATTTGGTGTTGATATTGGAACTGCAAAAAGAATGTATATTATGGCAAAAAACTCTGAGTTTTTAGACCCAATTGGGATACATTGTCATATAGGTAGTCAATTAACACAATTAGAGCCTATCAAAGAAGCTGTAAATCTAGTAGCAGATTTAGTAAGAAATCTTCATTCAGCTTTAAAAATAGAATTGAAATTCTTTGATGTTGGTGGTGGACTTGGTATTGTTTATGATGATGAAGTTTTAATAGATACTTATGAATATGCCCAAACAATTATGGAAGCACTTTTTGGACTTGATATTACTGTAGTTTGTGAACCAGGTAGATTTATAGTTGGAAATAGTGGAGTGTTTGTAACAAAAGTGTTATATGAGAAAATAAATGGAGATAAAAGATTTGTTGTAGTAGATGGTGCTATGAATGACCTTTTAAGACCTAGTTTATATAATGCTTACCATAAAATAGAGGTAGTTGGTAAAGATACAGATATTAGTGATTGTAATGTTGTTGGACCTGTTTGTGAAAGTGGAGATTTTTTTGCTAAAAATATAGATTTACCACTTACACAACACAATGACCTATTAGCTATTTATAGTGCTGGGGCTTATGGATTTACAATGGCAAGTAACTATAATACAAGAGGAAAAGTTGCTGAAATTGCTATTGAGAATAATCAAGATAGACAAATAAGAAAAAGAGAAACTTTTGAAGATTTAATACAACATGAAGAGATATACTTAAAATAAAAAAATCTTAAATAAATAGGGGATAAATTATGACTAAACATGAAAATAAGTTTGGTAAAATGACAATACGGACAAAGATTATATTACCCACAATACTAGTTTTGGTACTTAGTAATCTAATTTCTGTATTTACATCTGCATATAAAATGGATGACCTTGCAAATGAAAATGTAAAGTCATCTTTAAATCAGCTAACAGAATCTATATTTTTAAATTTAAGAACTGCTATGAATACAGGAGACTTAACTGTTATTGAAGAAGCAGAAAGAAAAAGTAGAGAAGAGATAGATGGTCTTGAGAGACTTGTTGTTGCCAAAGGTAGAAATGTTATAGAATTATTTACCCCTACTAGTAGTTATACTACAGATAGAGATACTTTAGATGTATTTGCATCAAAAGAGCAAAAAACTATTGAAACTGATGAAAATGGTATCCATACAATTAGAACATTAACTCCAATGATAGCAAAAAGTGAATGTTTATATTGTCATGTAAATCAACAAATTGGTGATGTAATAGGTGTTATGGACCTAACTTTTAATATGCACAAATCAGATGAGATTATAGATGGTACTGTTTATAATTTAATAACTCAAGCTATTATTGTATTATTCTTTATAACTATTTTTATGACTTGGTTAATAAGAAAAGCTACAAAACCTATAGATATGTTTCAAAAAGGTTTAGAAACATTTTTTAGATATATTAACAAAGAGGAAAAAAATGTTGGGTATATTGATGGTTATACAAATGATGAGATAGGTGAGCTTGTTGATTCTGTAAATAGAAATATAAAAACAACTGTTGAAGGTGTTAATAAAGATAATCAAGTTATAAATGAAGCAAAAGATGTATGTAAAAAAGCAGCCAATGGAACTTATGATATACAAATAAATAATATAGCACATAATCCTGAGATAAATGAGTTAAAAAATTTAGTAAACCAACTTATTTTAGACACTGGAAAAAGAATGCAAGATATATCTAATAACTTAACATCTTATGATAATAGTGATTATAGAAATAGAATAAAGATATCTAATAATATTGAAGGTACTATGAAAGATGTTTTTGAAAAAGTAAATTCATTAGGTAACAGTTTAACAAATAATGCAAAAACAAACTTACAAAATGGTACACAATTAGAGAAAGATACAATTGTATTAGAAAATTCAATTTCAAATATTAAAGAGTTTTTAAATAAACAATCTATTGAGCTAGAAAATAGTGTTGAGTTATTAAACAGTGCCACAAATGCGATAAGAAGTACAAATAAAAGTGCTAATAATATGGCACAATATGCCAATGATGTAACAAAGTCTGTAGAAAATGGAAAAAAACTAGCAATTAAAACAACTCAAGAGATGGATGAGATAGCTCAACAAGTTAATTCTATAAATGAGGCTATTACTATTATAGACCAAATATCGTTTCAAACAAATATTTTAAGTTTAAATGCTGCTGTTGAAGCTGCAACTGCAGGGGAAGCTGGAAAAGGATTTGCTGTAGTTGCACAAGAGGTTAGAAACCTTGCAAATAGAAGTGCAGATGCTGCAAAAGAGATAAAAGACCTTGTTCAAAGTGCTACAAATAAAGCAAATGAGGGTAAAGAGATATCAAATGAGATGCAAAATGGATTTTTAGATTTAAATGAACAAATCACTTCAACTATAAAATTAATTCAAACAGTTTCAAATGCATCAAAAGAACAACAAAATTCTACTGAGAATATTTTAAGTAATATTGAATCTATTCAAGAAAAAACAACTCAAAGTGGAGATATGATTTTAGAAGTTGAAAGAGTTGCAATAGCCACACAAGATATTGCAAATCAAGTTGTTACAGATGCAAAAGAGAAAAAGTTTTAATAAAAGGTAAAATATATATGAATAATGAAAAAGAACAATTAGATGTACTTAGGCAAACACTAGATAGAATTGATTCTAGAGTACTTAAACTTTTAAATAAAAGAATGGAAACAGTACATCAAGTAGGTGTAGTAAAAGCAAAAAGTGGTGGAGCTATTTATAGACCTGAGAGGGAAAAATCTATTATTGAAAGATTAGAAAAAGAATCAATAGAGCAAAATGGAACACTTAATAAAGCAGCTATAGAAGCATTATTTTTAGAGATATTTGCAATTAGTAGAAATATAGAATTACCTGAAAATATAGCATTTCTAGGACCTGAGGGTAGCTTTACACATCAAGCTGCTGAGATTAGATTTGGAGCTATGAGTTCTTATTTATCTATTGGTTCAATTAGAGGTGTTTTTAGAGAAGTAGCAAATGGAAAAGCTAAGTTTGGTGTAATACCTATTGAAAATAGTAGTAATGGAATAGTAAGTGATACTATTACTTGTTTTAATAAATATAATTTAAAAATTATATCAGAAGTTATAATAGATATCCACCATACTTTAGCTACAAAATGTGATAATATTAAAGATATAAAAAAAATCTATTCAAAAGATATAGCATTTGACCAATGTCATAAATTTTTACAAGATTTAGGTTTAGATAATTGTGAACTTATACCTGTAGATTCTACTGCAAAAGCTGCAAAGTTAGCAAAAAAAGAGAGAAATAGTGCTGCTATTTGTTCAAGTATTGGTGCAAAACTTTATAATTTGCCTATTTTATTTCAAAATATTGAAGATAAAGGTAATAATAGAACAAGATTTTTAATAGTTTCAGACTTTGATAATGGTAAAAGTGATGATGATAAAACTTCTATTTTAGTACAATTACCAAATGAAGCTGGTATATTAGTTAAGTTTTTAAATGATTTTAATAAAGCAAAAATAAATTTAACAAAAATAAAATCACATATAGTTGAAGGGATATCTACATTTTTTATAGAGTTTAATGCTCATAAAGATGATAAAAAAGTAAAAAAGATATTTAGTAAATATAAAAAAGAGATAAAATTTTTAGGTAGTTATGTAAGGGAATCTGATGATATTTAATAATGTATTAGAAAATTTAAATGTATATGAAGCTGGTAAGCCAATAGAGTTAGTAGTAAGAGAGTATGGGATAGATGCAAGAGATATAATAAAGCTAGCTTCTAATGAAAATCCTTATGGTACAGCACCTGCTGTTGTAGATGCGATAGCAAGAAAAGCTATAAATGCTTATGTTTATCCTGATGATTCTATGTATCAATTAAAAGAGGCTTTAAGCAATAAATTTAAAGTAAAAGAGAATAATATTATAATTGGGGCAGGAAGTGATCAAGTAATAGAGTTTTGTGTACACTCAAAATGTAATGAAAATTCAAAAGTACTTATGGCAAAAACAACATTTGCTATGTATGAGATATATGCAAAACAAACAGGAGCTACTATTTTAAAAACACCTAGTGATATGCATATATTAGATGAATTTAGAGAGATTTATAAAAAAGAAAATCCAGATATTATATTTTTATGTTTACCAAATAACCCTTTGGGTGAGTGTTTAGATGCTAATGATGTATATAATTTTCTTGATGAGATAGATGAAAATACATTAGTGATTTTAGATGGGGCTTATCAAGAGTATGCAAAATATAAAGATAATAAAAAAGAGATAGTTGTAGATGAAGTTATAAATAAATACTCAAATGTTATATATTTAGGAACTTTTTCTAAAGCATATTCATTAGGAGGTATGAGAGTTGGATATGGGATTTCAAATCCAGATATTATTAATAACTTATATAAATTAAGACCACCTTTTAATATAACTACTCTTTCATTAGAGGGTGCCATAGAGGCTCTTAAACACGAAAATTTTGTATCTGATAGTATTGTAAAAAATTTTGAACAGATGAAAAGATATGAAGAGTTTGCAAAAGAGCAAAAATTAGAATTTATACCTAGTTATACTAATTTTATTACTATGTATATGGGTGATAAATCTTCAAAAGAGATATCTCAAAAACTATTAGAAAAAGGTATTATTGTAAGAGATATGACAGGATATGGATTTAATGCTCTTAGAATTACAATAGGAACAGAAGAACAAAATACAATTGTATTTAAAACACTTGACAGTTTATTAAATGGATAATAAACAATATTATGGATATAATCAATGTGTCAAAGATTCTAAAGAGTTATTACCAAAAATAAAACTTTATAATCCAGATACACTTGTATCTATAGCTAGAGGTGGATTAACTTTTGGACATCTATTAGCAAGTGGTTTAGATAATAGAAATTTATACACTATTAACTCTATCCATTATGATGATAATAAAAAATTAGATAATTTTAAGATATCAAATATTCCTAATTTAACTAATAGTAAAAAAGTATTAATAATAGATGATATTATAGATAGTGGAGAAACAATGAGAGAAATTATAAATATTTTGAAAACTAATTACCCTCAATGTGAATATAAGACCACTTCTTTATTTTATAAAAGAACAGCTTTACTTCAACCTGACTTTACAATAAATGAAGCAAAAAAATGGATAGAGTTTTTTTGGGAAGTTGATATTTAGGAGATAAAAATATAGATGAATATAAAAGATAAAAATATAGATGAATTAGATAATATTGCTCAAGATATAAGAGATAGGATTATAGATGTTATATCTCGTAATGGGGGGCATTTTAGCTCAACATTAGGAGCAGTTGAATTAACTATTGCGATGCATAAAGTTTTTGATAGTAAATATGACCCATTTATTTTTGATGTATCTCACCAATGTTATCCACATAAACTTCTTACAAATAGATGGGAAGAGTTTGAAACAATTAGACAATTTAATGGATTAAGTGGTTTTACAAAACCAAAAGAGTCTGATAGTGATTATTTTGTTGCTGGTCATAGCTCTACATCTATCTCCTTAGCAGTTGGAGCTGCAAAAGCAAACAAGCTAAGTAATGGAAATAAAATACCTATTGTTATGATAGGTGATGGAAGTATGACAGCTGGTATGGTTTATGAAGCACTTAATGAATTGGGTGTTTTAAAACTTCCTGTTATTATTATTTTAAATGATAATGAGATGAGTATAGCAAAACCAATAGGTGCTATTAGTAAACATCTAAGTAAACTTCTAGCTGGTAAATTTTATCAAGGTTTCAAAGATAAAATAGACCATATAGTAAAAAAATATATGCCACAAGGTACAGAATATATTGCAAAAAAAGTTGAAGAGAGTTTAAAACTAATTACCCCTGGAATTATATTTGAAGAGATGGGAATTGATTATATAGGACCTATAGATGGACATAATATAGAAGAGATAATAGATACTTTATATTTAGCAAAAAGCCTAAAAAAGCCTGTTATTATTCATGCAAAAACAACAAAAGGGAAAGGTTATCCAATAGCAGAAGGGCAACACGAACATTGGCACGGTGTATCTCCTTTTGATAAAGAAACTGGTGAGTTTGTAAAAAAAGCTAGCAGTAAATCTGCAACATCTGTATTTAGTGATAAACTATATGAATTAGCAAAAAAGGATAATAAAATAGTTGGGGTAACTGCTGCTATGCCAAGCGGAACAGGTATAGATAAGCTTATAGCTGAATTTCCAGATAGATTTTGGGATGTTGCTATTGCTGAACAACATGCAGTTACATCTATGGCTGCTATGGCTAAAGATGGATTTAAACCATTTGTTACTATATATTCTACATTTTTACAAAGAGGATTTGACCAAATTATACACGATAGTTGTTTACTTAATCTTCCTATAGTATTTGCTATTGATAGGGCTGGAATTGTTGGGGCTGATGGGGAAACTCATCAAGGGCAATTTGATATAAGTTTTTTAAGATTTTTACCAAATATGACACTACTAGCACCAAGAGATAGTAATGGATTAGAGTTTGCATTAGAGTTTGCACAAGAGTTTCAAACACCATTGGCAATAAGATACCCAAGAGGTGCATTTAAAGAGTTAGAGTATAAATCAACACCTTTTATATATGGGAAAGGTGAAATACTAAAAGATAAAAAAGATAGTGATATAGCTTTTATAGGTTATGGAGCAGGTGTATCAAGAGCTATAGATACAGAAAAACTATATAAAAATGAATGCTCTATAGTTGACCTTAAATTTGTAAAACCTTTAGATAAAGAGCTACTAATAGAGTTATCAAAATATACTAAAAAATGGTATATTTTTAGTGATAGTCAAGCCCAAGGTGGAGTAGGAAGTGCTATTTTAGAGTTTATTAGTCAATATGATTTAGATATAAAAGTTAAAACATTTGAATATGATGATATATATATTCAACATGGAGATACAAAACTATTAGAAGAGAGCTTAGGTATTCAACCTCAACAATTAGTAAAACAAATAGGATAAATTATGATATCACAATTAAATATAAATAATTATAAAGATAGTTTAAAATTAATAAAAGAGTCTCATTATATTTTAATAGTAACACATATAAACCCAGATGCAGATACAATATCTTGTGCTTTGAGTTTAAGTAATTTTATGTATGAAAATAAAATAAAACATAAAGTTTATAATATATCAAAAGAGTTACCAAGAGTTTTAGACTTTTTACCAAAATTTGATAAAATTACACATCAAATACCAAAATATTATGATTTAATTATTTATGTTGATTGTGCTGACCAAAAAAGAGTAGGGATAGATGTTGAGCATAATGCAAAAATTATAAATATAGACCATCATCAAACAAATACAAATTTTGCAAATATAAATATTGTAGATGATTCAAAAGCTAGTACAGCTGAATTATTATATTATTTTTTTGAAGTTAATAATATAGATATATCAAAAAATATAGCACAATGTTTATATGTAGGTATTTATGATGATAGTATAGCTTTTACAACACCTAGAACAACTCAAGATACTTTTAGAATAGTTGAAAAATTACTTCAAACAAATATATCTATAACAAAACTTGCAAATAATCTTACGAGAAGAGATAGCTTAGCAAAATATAGAATACTTCCAAAAATACTAGATACTTTAGAGTTACACTTTGAAGGCAAGTTTGCAACTGTATATTTAGAGCCTAAATGGTTAAACGAAACTGGTGCTACACTAACAGAGTGTGATGATGTAGTAGATATGGTTTTAAAAATATCTATAGTTGAAGCTGTAGGTTATATTAGAAATAAAAATGGTAAATCTAGAGTTTCTTTAAGAAGTAAAGAGGACTTAGATGTCTCTATCATAGCTAAAGAGTTTAATGGTGGTGGCCATAAAAATGCTGCTGGGTTAAGTATAGAGCTTGAAGATATAAAAGAAGCTAAAGATACACTTTTAGAAACAGTGGGGAAATATTTTTAAAAAGGATAAAATATGCTAGAAAAAATAAAAGATAAAATTATAAATTATATATATAATATATCAAATCAACCTGTTAAATTAATTCCATTATTAGAAGCAAATCAGCTTTTTAATGAAGGTATGAAACTAGATGGTTCAAAGTTAGGATTTAGAATAAAACTACCTAGAGCTTATTTTGTATTTTTAGTATTATCACATATAATAATATTACCAATTGGATATATGTTTCATAATATATTTCAACAAACTGATTGTCATGCTTCTATTATATTAGCTATATTTTTTACAGTTGTACTATTTGGTATATTTAGTTTTTTTAAAGAGTGGACAAGAGATTGTGTTGCAAAAAAAAGGATAAAAGAGATATGGAAACTACACTTTCCACTTTTTTCTTATGAAGAGTATAATAAAGAGGTAGCAAGTATCTATCAAAAAGCTTTAGAAGAGGAGATAAAGCATTCTGATTTAGAAAGATTTATTTTAGATAAGTTATCTTCATGATTGAATATATTATAAAATTTGGACTTAAGAAGCCTATACTTAATTATATGCTTCTTTTTTTTATATTTATACTCTCAATATTTTCCTACCTTAAAATACCAAAAGAGATATTTCCTCCATCTTCTTTAGATGCTATATCAATTACAGGTTCTTATGCAGGGGCAAGTAGTGATATGCTAGATAAACTATCTGTTGAAAAAATAGAGGAGGAGTTAGCAAGTTTGAGTGATATAAAAGATATAGAAACAGTTGTAAAAACTGGTTTTTTTAATATTAAAGCATCACTTAAAAGTGGCTCTTCTATAAATGAAACTTTAGATGATATAAAAGATATTGTTACAAAAACAAAATCAAACCTTCCAACCGATATGGATGAACCAATAGTAAAAGCTATTACACACTCTTTTCCACTTATAACAATAGCTATATTTGGTGATAAATCAAAAGAGGAACTTTTAGATGTAGCTTCTAATTTAAAGCAAAAACTAGTAACACTTAATGATTTAAGTGATATTACTATTTGGGGAGATAGTGATAAAGAGCTTTTAATAACTTTTGATGATAAAAAAATAGAAGCTTATAACCTTAATAAACAAAACCTCATCTCTTTAATATCTCAAACAAGTTCTATTTTTCCTGCTGGTATTATAAAAGATAAAGGCACTCACTATTATCTAAGTAGCCAAAATGGTGAAAAAGATTTAAGTAAACTTAATAATATGATATTAAAACTACAAGATAAAACTATTTACTTAAAAGATATAGCCAAAGTTGAATATAAATTAGCAGATGTTAATACCATTTCCCATTTTAATGGACAAAAAAATATATCAATAGGTATAAATAAAGGTTTAACTGGAGATAGTATAGAGTTAGTAAAACAGATAAAAGAGATACTAAAAAAAGAGAAAGAAAGCTATAATGATATATATTTTGATACATATACAGATACATCTGTTTGGATAAAAAATAGATTAAATACAGTTGTATCAAATATTATTTTTGGAGTATTACTATTATCTTTGGCACTATTTTTCTTTATCAATGCAAGAATTGCATTTGTGGTTGCTATTGGAATTCCAACTAGTTTTATGATAGGGTTAATCACTGCTCAACAATTAGGATATAGTTTGAATATGCTTTCACTTTTAGGAGCTTTATTAGCATTGGGAATGCTTGTAGATGAAGCTATTGTTGTTGGGGAAAATATATATAGACATTTAGAGATGGGAAAAGATAAACTAACAGCTGCTTTTGATGGAGCAGTTGAAGTTTATCCAGCAGTTTTAACAGCAACTGCTACAACTGTTTTTGCTTTTTTACCAATACTTTTAATGACAGGGGAAACTGGTGTATTTTTAAAAATATTACCAATTATGATATCTGTTTTATTAATTAGCTCTTTAGTTGAAGCTTTTTTCTTTTTACCACTACATGCAAAACACTCATTTATAGTAAATAAAGATGGAAAAAAATCAGATAAAATTTGGAATTTTAACAAAAAACTTTATAAATATATATTAGATTTTGTATTAAAATCTAAATATATCTCTTTAATTATTTTAGTATTTTCAATTATTTTCCTAACAATTACATTTTCAAAAATTCTAAAATTTGAATTTATGCCACCATTTGATACAACTCAAGTTTATATATCTGGTTCTATAGGAGCTGGTAATTCTATATATGAAACTGAACAAAAAGTAAAAGAGTTAGAAAAAAAACTACTTAATAATTTTGAATTAGGAGATGAGATAGACTCTATTAGCTCTATAGTTGGACTTAAACTAGATGGGAAACAGCTTCCTCAAAATGAGGAGTTTTACTTTCAAATATTTATAAATCTACAAGAAAGAAAAGCTATAAATTTCTTTGATAAATATATAAATCCTATTCTTAGTCCAAAATATGATAATACAGATATGACAAGAGTTCAAAGTGCAAATATGATTGCATCTCAAATACAAGAGCTACTCAAAAATGAAAAAAAATCAAAAGAGTTTGATGAGTTAAGTATAATAGTCCCTGGGGCTGGTATTGTAGAACACGATATAGAGATAGCCATAGATGGTGAATATTCAAAAGTTTTAGAAGCTATTAAAACTATAAAAAAAGAGTTAGCTTTAACAGGTGGAGTAAAAAATATAGCTGATGATATAATTTTAGGAAATAAGGATTTGAAATTTAAAGTTAATAGTTATGGACAAACTCTTGGATTTACAGAAACATCTATCGTAAATATTTTAAAACCTTATTATTTTAAAGCATCTTTTTCAAAAATGTATGATGATACAGGGATAGTAAATATAGTATTTCAAAGTAAACAAAAAGACAAAAAAATATCTTTAGATAATTTTGAACTAAATATACCAAATACAGACTCTATGGTTTTATTAAAAGATATTGTAATATTTGAAACTATTAACAGTCTTAGTCAAATATTTAAAAGTGATGGGAAAAGAATACAAAGTATAACAGCATCTTTAAATGGTAAACTTACAAGTCAAGAGATATATTTACAGATTAACTCAACACTAAATGAACTAAAACAAAATGTAAACCTAGAGATAAAAGGGGAACAACAAGAGAATGAAAAAGTTATTCAAGAGATGATAGAAGCTTTTATAATAGCTTTGATTTTAATATTCATCTCTTTAGTTTGGATGTTTGATAGTGTTGCAAAATCTTTTATTATATTATCAACAATACCATTATCTATATTGGGTGTTTTTATAGGACACTTTATTATGGGTATAAATTTAACAATGCCAGGACTTATAGGAGTTATAGGGCTTGCTGGTGTTATTGTAAATGATGGAATTATAATGATGGATTTTATACAAAAAGCAAAAAATTTAGAAGAGATGAAAGAGTATGCACTATTGCGACTTAGACCAATTTTGTTAACATCTCTTACTACAATATTAGGACTTAGTACACTAATATTTTTTGCATCAGGTCAATCTTTGGTACTACAACCAATGGCTGTAGCTTTAGGATTTGGTATACTTTGGGCTACAATTTTAAATCTATATTATGTACCAATGATATATAGAGTAATATATTTAAATAAGGAAAAATAATGTTTATTTTAATACCTGCTATGATTATATTTTTTATAATTGCATATATTCAATTCAATCCAGATATCAATATATTTTTGGAAATAAGTTTATATTCATTTATGATTTTAACTCTATTTACATCTTATAAATTATATAGTAATATACAAAAAAACCTCAATGCTCAAGAAAAAAATAAAATTAGATTAGAGATAAATAAATTAATAATAAAAATAGGTAAAGAGAAAGATGAGAAAAAAATTAAATCATATCAAAAAAAACTTAATAATTTAAGAGAAGAGTTAGATGATAAAGGTAGTAAAATATGATATCAAATATAATAGAAAATGGATTAAACAGTATAGATATAAATATAGTAACAGATATATTTATAATAATAATATTGACAATATTACTATTATCAATATTATGGACAAAACAAGATAAGCATCATGAATTTACTTCATATGCACCAAGTTTACTTACTTCAATTGGTATATTGGGAACATTTACAGGTATAGTGATAGGATTATTAGCATTTAATGTTGCAAATATAGATGGTAGTATAGAAAATCTACTAGAAGGGCTAAAAGTAGCTTTTATAACAAGTCTTGTAGGAATGTTAAGTTCTATAATACTAAAATTTTTAAGTGGTTCAGGTATTATTAACCCATCAAAGAAAATTGAAATAAAAGAAGATATAAATATAAAAGATTTATATTCTATTATGTATAATCAAAATGAAAATATTATTAAAATTCAAGAGTTATTAAGTGATAATGCTGATTCAAGCTTAATAGGTCAAATAAAACTTATGAGAGCAGATATTAATGATAATAATAAAACTATAAATAAAAACTTAGAAAATATACAAGAAACATTTGAAAAACCTTTAAATATTCTTGATAATTGATAAATCTATTATTGCTTCTAATGAAACTTTAAACTCTTTAGAAACTAATCAAAATAAACAAATAGAATTATTAGAAAAACCTTTAAATACTCTTGATAATATTGATAAATCTATTATTACTTCTAATGAAACTTTAAATACTTTAGAAACTAATCAAAATAAACAAATAGAACTCTTTAATCAATTTAGTAAAAAAATGTGGTTACAACTAGAAAATTTTGCTGAAATATTATCTAAATCTGCAACAGAACAAATTATTGAAGCACTAAAAAATGTTATTTCTGAATTTAACGATAAACTAACAGAACAGTTTGGTCAAAACTTTAAAGAATTAAACAGTGCAGTAAAAGACTTGGTTACTTGGCAAGATAACTATAAGGTGCAACTAGGAGAAATGAAAGAACAATTTAACTTAAGTGTTAATTCAATGTCAGATATGGAAAAATCAATTGATAATATCAGTACTAGCAGTAAGTCTATACCAGACTCTATGAGTAACCTTAAAAAAATAATAACTACAAACCAACATCAATTAGATGAACTAAGTAATCACTTAGAAGCTTTTAAAGATATAAAAGATAAGGCAGTAGAAGCTATACCAGAAATAAGAAGTCAAATAGATACAACAATTAAAGGTGTACATGAAGCATCACTTGGATTAGTTGAGGGTATAACATCAAGTACAGATAAAGTTTCTTCAGCAATAGTTCAAAGTAGTGAAGACTTTTTAAATAATGTTAGCACTACAAATAGAGCATTAGTTGATTCATCAGACACATTAAAAAAATCATCAGTTGAAATAAAGGATCGATTAACTTTAACTATTGAAGATATAAATAAACATATAAAAGAAATGATAGAAAGCTTATCTACTAATAGTAAAGATATAAGTAATAATTTAAAAGATATTAGCACATCATTAGAAACAGAACTATCAAAAACAAATACTCAAATGATAGATAATCTTAAATCAATGACAGACGAATTTGCAAGTAGTTCAAAAGATATTAGTACTACACTATCAAATACATCTTCAGAACTCCAAAATAATATTGAAAATTTATCTAAGCAACAATTAGAACAAACTGTCAAAGTTTTAAATGGTCTTGATAAAACTATAGAAAAAACACTTCAAGATACAAAAGATTCATTATCTGAACAAATTAAAGTTATGGACAAAGCAACTGAACATGAAATAAATACAGTAATGAAGTCTTTAGGTGAAAAACTTGGTAGTATAACTCAAAAGTTTACTGAAGATTATAGTGTATTAATAAGTGAAATGCAAAAAGTAATAGAAAGTAATAGATAATGTTTAAAAATGCAAATAAAAAATCTCAAGAAGAGGATCAATGGCTATCAGTATCAGATTTGATGGCAGGTCTTATGATGGTATTTTTATTTATATCAATAGCTCTTATGAGAGAAACAATGAAAGAAAAAGATAATATGAAAGATATTGCTGTAACTTATCAAAATACACAAATAGCTATCTATAATGCCTTAAATAAAGAGTTTAAAAATGAACTTCAAAAATGGGGGGCTACTATAAGTGAAAAAACTTTATCTTTTACATTCAATTCTCCGAAAACACTATTTGATAATAATAAGTCACAAATTAAAGAAAAATATAAAACGATATTAAAAGATTTTTTCCCTAGATATTTAAATATTATAATGAATTTTAAGAATAGTATTAGTGAAATACGAATAGAGGGACATACAAGTTCAACAGGAACATACTTTTACAATATGAAACTTTCCCAAGATAGAACAAGATCAGTTTTAAAATATATTTATAATATTAAATCTATTAAAAATAATAGAAATTGGATTAAGAAACATATCTCAGCGGTTGGATTATCATCTTCTAAATTAATTTATAAAAACAATATTGAAGATGAGGATGCATCAAGAAGAGTTGGATTCAGAATTATTACAAACTCAGATATTCAAATAAGAAAAATTTTAGAAGTTAATTAATGAAGTTAAATATTAATTTTGACCTATTAGATAATGCAATCACTAAAATGGGAGCTGAGCCAATAGTATTTACTCCAAAGAATACACCAATTGGTGATATAGGTATAGAATTAGGTTCTACCAGTGGTAAAAAAATCGATATTAACGACATTGAAGTTAATTTAGATGGTGGTGGAATTTTTGAATATCAAGGTAGACAAGTATTATTATTTATTCCAAATCAGTTTAATCGTTTAGATGAAATTTTAAGTAATCCAATGATAGGTAATAGATTTCATGTGTCTGATTGTAATAAGATACAAGAAATGAAGCAAAGAAACAAATATAATAAATACTCTGTTACTAATAATTTATCTGGAAAATTTGAAATATATAATTATCAAAATCCAGAACAAAAAGAAGTTTCAAAATTACATATTTGTAAATATTGTTTAGAAAAATTAAATTATAAAAACTATAAGAATGAAAAATATAACAAAAAACAAGAAATCTTTGAAAATTTTGATATTGGTGAATTTTTTGAAAGATACAGTACTCTTTTTGAATATTTGCCAAATATTAATAAAAAGAAAGGAGCATCAACCTATACTGATAATTGGGAAACATTAAGTAGAGATTATAGAGCAAGTAAAAACTATATATGTGAAACCTGTGATACATCATTCATTAAAGATAAATACTTATTACATACACATCATATTAATGGTATAAAAGATGATAACAATCAAAACAATTTAAAAGCAGTTTGTATAGATTGCCATAGAAAAGAACCTAACCATAGACATGTGTATATGAAATATGATCAACTACAAAAAATTTATATAACAAGAAGAGAACAAAACAAAGTAAATATTAAAAGTTGGGATGATGTATTTAAGTACTCAGACTTATCATTGCATGGATATATAGATTTATTAAGGTCAAATCAAAAAACTTCTTTACCTGATGTAGGATATGTAATAGAGGTGAATAATCAAAAAATTGCATTAGATTTAGTTTGGCAAAATAAATATAAAAAGAGTGCTGTTGCTACTGAGTACTCATATAACTTTTTTATGTTAAAAGATTGGAATATACTTTCACTTGGTGATGCATTGATAAAATACACACAAAAACAAAATCAAATTATTATAGAAGAAAATACTAAAATTAAAGAAACAGCACAAAGTGCTTTAGAGTTAGAAGCTATGATAAAATATACAACACAAATAGAAACTATACTTGAGAGTATGGGTGCAAGTGCAAGAGGTTTACATGGTAAAGTTACAAAAGTTCAAAAAAAATTGTCAAAAGATGTAATTTTTAGACTTAGAAGAATAGCAACAATACGAAATAAAAAAATGCATCAAACAGGATTTAATAATTATGTTTTTAAAGATTTTGAAGAAGATTCTATAATTGTTCTTAAATATTTAAAACAATTATCTATTTAAAAAAATCATCAATATTTATATCAAGAACTTTAGAAATTTTTGCTAAATGTTTAATATTAAAATGATTATTATTTTTTCTTATTTCTGCTCTTCCTAAATAAGCTGCACTATTCATACCAATTTCTAATGCAAGTTGCATTTGTGTAAAACCTTTTAATTTACGATACTTAATAACATTAGAAGATACCTTATCTAGTATAGTTTCACTAAAAAGTTCTAATTCTTCACTATCATTCAAATTAATCCCTAAAAAAATATATATTTAATAATCTAATAATATAATCTTTGATACAATCAATCAACGACCTATATGTCGTTAATTTAATTTATAGATATTTTTATAAAAGATTATCTATAATAAGAAAGGCTTAAAATGTGTGATTTCTTTGGTGTAATACTGGGATGGACTTTATTTGGATATATTTTAACTTTAATATTTGTAACATATGTTGGAGTATATTTAACTTATGTAGCTGTACCAACCATTGTAATAAGTGGTACGATATATTATTTTTGTAAAAAATAGATATGGCTAAAATATTCCCAACA